>JGI20214J51088_10000028_pt1 | contig 93704 bp, 91 predicted proteins | sample WetSurMetagenome_FD_51088 | JGI IMG/M metagenome (IMG submission 51088) | reverse complement strand
CGGAAACCGGCGACTCCGCCCTTTAATCGGTCCTTCAATCAATATCATTCCGGGAGGAGGTCCAACTCCTCCCGCATCCCTCCCATACTTTCAACAACGGACAAAATATGGAACGCAGGCTCCCGGCTGTAATATTTAGCCCTTATTTGCTTATAATATTTCAAATCGGGTTAACTGAAAGAGGGCCAATATATGCTGTCCGCAACACGTGTCAGTTCCGGGATCAATGGTCTGGATGAGATACTTAATTTTCTGAGGAGCGGCGACAATGTGGTATTCCAGGTGGACGATATTGAGGATTACAAATCCTTTGTCCTTCCATATGTCAATACAGCCCTCAAAAAAGAGATGCGTGTTGTCTATATGCGCTTTGCCCGCCATGAGCCGCTTCTGGATGAGTCGGGCCCGGTTGTTGTTTACAAACTGAACGCAGACGCGGGTTTCGAGTTCTTTTCGACCCAGGTCCACAACATCATCAGCTCCGAAGGCCGCGACGTTTTCTATGTGTTCGACTGTCTGTCCGACCTGCTGCTCGACTGGGCGACCGACCTGATGCTCGGCAATTTCTTTTTCATTACATGTCCGTATCTGTATGAGCTTAATACTCTGGCGTACTTTGCAATCCAGCGCAATTGCCACTCTTTCAAGACCATAGCCCGCATCCGCGAGACGACCCAGCTCCTGCTCGATGTGTACAACTATCAGGGGAAGATATGCGTCCATCCCCTGAAGGTCTGGCAACGGTACTCTCCGACCATGTTTCTTCCCCATATCAGGGAGGGTGAAAAATTCGTCCCCATAACCAACAGCGCGGACGCCGCAAGCCTTTTTACCTACCTGACCCGGAAGACCTCCGGGAACGCGGAAAGGAACCTCGACTACTGGGACAGGATGTTTCTTCAGGCCAAGAGCCTGCTCGACAGTCCCCACACCCTGGCGGAGAGACAGGAAATGGTCGGGAAATTATCCAGGGCGCTGATAGGGAGGGAAAAACGCATACTTTCTCTTATCAGCGATTATTTCTCGCTTGAAGACCTTGTGGCGATCAGGGAACGCCTCATAGGATCCGGATATATCGGCGGCAAATCCGCGGGCATGCTGCTTGCCCGCAATATCCTGAGAGACGACGGGAATATCAACTGGAACGAGCATCTGGAACTCCACGACTCTTTCTATATCGGCTCCGATGTCTTCTATTCCTACATCGTGCAGAACGGATGGTGGAAAATCCTCATGTCGCACAAGACAAAAGAGGGATATTTCGAGAGCGGCGAGGAACTCAGGGAAAAGATGCTGACCGGGGTCTTCCCTGAAGAGATCAGGGAACAGTTCCAGATCATGCTCGAATATTACGGGCAGTCGCCTATTATTGTCCGCTCCAGCAGCCTGCTCGAGGACGCGTTCGGCAATGCCTTTGCCGGAAAATACGAGAGCTTTTTCAGGGTCAATCAGGAACCGCCCAATCTGCGCTACGATGAACTCGAAGATGTCATTCGCCGGATATTCGCCTGTACGATGAATATCGACGCGCTTACATATCGCCGGCAGCGCGGCATGGACCGGCATGATGAGCAAATGGCCCTTCTTGTGCAGAGGGTATCGGGATCGTACCGCAAACGTTATTTCTTCCCCGACCTGGCGGGAGTAGGCCTTTCGCACAACACCTTCGTGTGGCAAAAGGGTATGGACCCTCAGGCCGGCATGCTGCGCTTAGTGCTGGGCCTTGGAACTCGCGCCGTCAACCGCGTTGAGAACGACTATCCGCGTATTGTGGCGCTGGATGCGCCCCTTGTAAAGCCCAATGCAAAGATGGAAGAAGCCCGCCGCTTTTCGCAGCACGATGTCGACGTGCTCAATCTGGAAGAAGACCGCACAGAGTCCATATCTGTAAACGACGTTATCAATGAAAACCTTGTCGACAGGTTCGATCTGATAGCGGACAAAGACATAGAAGCGTCTGCCTGCATGAGGGAAATGGGAAGAAAAAATCCCGATGTCTGGATGCTCACCTTTGACAGGCTTATGTCTTCAACCGGGTTCCCCGGTATCATGCAGAATATGCTCAAGAGACTGGAGTCCGTCTATCAATATCCGGTGGATATAGAGTTTACAGTCAACTTCAATACGCAGGGAGAGTTCAGGATCAATCTCCTCCAGTGCCGTCCGTTCCAGGCAAAAGGGACTTACAATCGTGTCGAGATCCCAGACGCGATCGGGGAGGAGAAGATATTACTCAGGCAGGAAGGCAATTTCATGGGCGGCAGCGTCTTCCAGCCGATATCAAGGATAATCCTGGTCGAGCCGAAAAACTATGTCAAACTCTCTCTTTCGGAAAAATACGACATAGCGAGGCTTGTGGGCCTCATCAACAGGACAATAGACCGCGAAAATACTCCGACCATGCTCTTTGGCCCCGGCAGATGGGGCACTACAACACCGGCAATGGGGGTGCCGGTCACCTTCTCCGAGATCAACAATATCTCCGTCATTGCCGAAGTCGCTTACAGGGACGGCAGCCTCATACCCGACCTTTCATACGGCACCCATTTCTTCCAGGACCTCGTGGAAATGGAAATTTTTTATATGGCCATATACCCTGAAAAAGAGAATGTGCTGTTCAACACCTCGTGGTTATATGAACTGCCCAACCTGCTTGAGGATTTATCTCCGCAGGAAAGCAGGTACAAAGAGGTCGTGAGGGTCTGCGATGTCAGGGACCGGGACCTGCGCCTGCTGTCCGATATGGTCACCCAGCAGCTCGTATGTTATTGCGCCGAGAAAAAGCTGTCCTGAGATCCGGACAAATAACTGATCGCGCAGGGGCCGGCATTCACAAATCCGGATTATGTATGTTTTGTACGGCATGAACTGCCTGATCAAATTCCGGTAGTGGGTCAGTTTGAAATGCGGTGATATTGCCATGCTTGAGCGTTCATGCTATAATTAAAGCATGGAGAAGAAAAAGAAAATACCTACTGACATTAACCAACTAGCTAAATTTATAGTTGACCAAACTTCACCTATCGTTGAATCATTGGACGCACCTAAAGAGAAGAATCCTGCTGCTGTCGCTCTAGGCAGACTTGGCGGACTAAAAGGCGGTAACGCTAGAGCGGCGAAACTATCACCTAAAAAGCGGAAAGAGATAGCGCAAAAAGCAGCAAAAACTAGATGGGGCCAGATAAAGACTAACCCTTAACTGATCTGTTTCGTTTTATTCTTAGACGCTTGAACTAATTTTTTTATTGATGCTTCTGCTGGTAACTCTTCGGGCATAACACCATTAAGTTTTTTAATAGTAGCTCTAACTTCTCGACCAACCTCTCTATGTGTTGCAACTGCATCTTTTTCATTGTTTATTTTATCACGCACTAATTTTACTTCAGTCTGCGTAATCCTAAATTCATTTGCTGCTAATTCAGCCCTACTCGCACGATCCAGGAGATCTTCTTTATCTAGTAATCCCTTTTTCCTTTTTATATCAGAAAGACCCATTTCATATAATCCTCTATATCCAGCATCATGGAAAAGAGCGTATCTTTGTACGCCAGCATCTTTTGCCGCACTGTTCAAATCCTTATTAGCATTCTTCACTCTATCGCGTAATTGAAGGCGTTTTTCATCGGTTGTCAGCTTATCCTGGATTTCTTGCCTTCTTGTCTGCACTGCAAAATAAGTCTGAGCCGTTGCAATTTCTGGCTTGGTAGACGCATCACCATTCATTGCTATTAAGTAACAAGCATATCTTGTCAAGAAATAATCAACTTGAGGCACCATTGCTCCACTTCCTACGGCAACCTTTTTCGTGGTACTACGGAATTGGTTATCTGGCTCAATTCCTGAACTTTCACATGCCATTCTAGCCTTATTGATAACATTATGAAAATTCTCCCATGTCGCATACCCTAAAATACTCTGTATCTCTCGCGCAAGCCAATACTCTCCGCCATTTTTAGTAAGTTGCTTAGCATCATCTAACTTCTTGATTGTTTGAGATAAATCATTTTCCATAATACAAAGCCCTCCATAGATTTGATAGGTTAATTATACAATAAATCCTTCATTTTCGCCATATTAATTTATGTTGCACCATATTCCCCTATATGTTAATATATTAATTAACAAAACTTAGCGAGGTGTTTAATATGGGAGTCAAGGAAAAAATTGAAGAACGCATCAAAAAAAAAGAACTTGAAATTCAGGAACATGAAGCCATGATTCGAGAATCAAGGGCCGCAATTCAAGCATTCCAAGATACTTTAAAGCTTTTACCGAAAGAATTAACTGACGATAGCTCTGAAGCTGCTTTGAGACCAGGAAGCGGCCCATACCAAGTTTACGAATTGATAAAGAAAAATGGTAGAGCCATGCATATTAGCGAAATACTCAAGGGAATTGGTAAGGAGGCTACAAAGGAAAATAAAGTGTCACTGGCTGGAACATTGGGCTTTTATGTGAGAAAAGGTGAACTATTCACCCGCCCAGCTCCCAACACTTTTAGTATTAATGAATTAGACGCTAAGGAAGTTGAAGAAGCTCCGCCAGATGACTTTGGTTTAGTAGAAGGGGAAGAGTAGGGGAATTAAAAAATAAATTATGCATTTTTTGCTTGACAATGCTTGAGCGGTCAAGTATAATATAAGTATGAACAAGTTAGACATAAAGAAAAGAACACAGATTATTGCCGCCCTTGTTGAAGGTAATTCCATTAGAGCAACTTGTAGAATGACAGGTGCGGCTAAAGGGACAGTCCTTAAACTGCTTGCTGATATCGGTCAGGCTTGTTCGGAGTATCAGGATAAGGCATTTAGAGATTTACCTTGTAAGCGCATCCAATGCGATGAAATCTGGTCGTTCTGTTATTCCAAAGATAAGAATGTCCCTGATGAAAAGCGCGGTGAGATTGGTTATGGTGATGTCTGGACATGGACGGCGATTGACGCTGATTCTAAGCTAGTTCCTTCTTGGTATGTCGGTAGCCGCGATATGCACTCAGCTATAACTTTCATGGAAGATCTATCCGGACGGATGAAAAACAGGATTCAATTAACAACTGATGGATTGAAAATATACCTCAATGCAGTAGAAGACGCCTTTGGTAAAGATATTGATTATAGTCAGCTTATAAAGCTCTACGGGTCAGAACCTATTAACGAAACTCGTTATAGCCCCGCTAAGTGCATTGGAGCGCATCCCGGTGTTGTTCAGGGACAGCCGGACATAAAGCATGTGTCCACAAGCTATGTTGAAAGACAGAACCTTACCATGCGGATGAGCATGAGAAGGTTTACTAGGCTAACCAATGCCTTTTCAAAGAAGGTCGAGAACATAGAACATGCGGTAGCACTTCATTTCATGCATTACAACTTCTGCCGGATACATCAGTCTCTAAGGGTAACTCCGGCTATGGAAGCAGGCGTGACAGATCATCTTTGGGATATTGAGGATATTATCGCACTTCTCGGATAATTGTGGTACAAAAATTAAGTGCTAACAATAGCTTAGGAGGAAATATGGCGGAGATAGAGAATCTTAAAGGTATCATTTTATACCAAGCAGATGGCGAAGACATTCCAATATTGATCAAAGATGAAAATATTTGGGCAACACAGAAATCCATCGCAAGAATTTTGGACACAGACCAAAGCGGAATAGCCAGGCACCTATCCAAGATATTTGAAAGCCAAGAACTTGATGAAAATAGCAATATGCAAAAAATGCATAGTGTTAACTACTTGAAACCAGTACAAAGTTATAGCCTTGACGCAATTATTTCTGTCGGCTATCGCGTAAATTCCAAAAAAGCAACCCAATTTCGAATATGGGCGACGAGTATACTTAAACAGTACATCAAAGATGGTTTTGTAATTAATGAAGATATACTCCGATCAGACCCTCAGAAGCTCAATAAACTCGCCGCACGAATTAGAGAATTACGCGCGAGTGAAAAAAATGTTTATGCATCAGTGCGCGAATGTTTCAGACTTGCGGCCTCAGATTATGAACCGACATCTGCCGAAGTTAAAAAATTCTATTCTTTACTTCAAGATAAATTCCATCATGCAATTACACAGATGACAGCATCTAAATTAATCTTAGACAGAGCCAACCATGCTGATGTTAATATGGGCATGCAAACTATGCAAGGTACGATGCCGACAAAGACCGAAGCAGGTACTGGTAAAAATTATTTGAGCGAACTCGAAATATACAGAATGCATCTTTTGTCCGAGCAATTTTTGCTGTACGCTGAATCGACAGCATTGGCAAATAAAAAGATGACGATGAAAAGCCTTCATTCTCAGCTTGATAATTTGCTAAGGTTAAATGGATATCCTGTTTTTGACGGCTATATTGATTACTTAAAAGATCGAGCAAAAGAACATGCTGATCGTGAATATGAGACATTTATTGAAATTAAAAAACTGGAGCATCTCGGCTTGACTGTAGACTTAGAGGAGTTCTATCAGGGCGGATATGGCGAATATAAAAATGAGACCTCACAGATAACTCTGAAACAATTGAGTCAAAAACAAATCGAATAATTCAAACTAACCCACTACCCAAATTCCGGCGGGGCGCATATTTATGTTAGAATATGACATATGCTTGAACTTTCGCTTGAAGGTATAACTGTAGGAGCCTCGTCCCGGATTCGCCCGTTTTTAGCCGAAATCCTCAGTCGTTTTCCGGCTGACATCCATTCCATTTATGTCACCGGCAGCGCCCTGACAGCCGACTTCAGCGAAAAGCATTCCGATGTCAATTCCCTTATTGTTCTTAACGACATCACCTTTGACTTCATGAGGTTCATCGCGCCCCTTGGCAGGAAATTCGGCAAAAAGGGCGTGGCTGCTCCGCTCCTGATGACGCCCCGATATATCCGCGAATCCCTTGATGTGTTCCCCATGGAATTTCTCGAGCTCAGGATGATACACAAGACCGTCTTCGGCAAGGATGTCCTTCAGGATGTTGAGATAACCCCGGCCTTCCTGAGGCTGCAGTGCGAACGGGAGATAAAGACCCGGCTCATGGGGCTGAGGCAAGGCTATATTTCCCTGCTCGGCGACTCCGGCAAGATTTCGCGCATGCTCGCGCACTCTATAACCGGATGCGTCCCTCTATTCCGGGCAGTCATCTTTCTCAAGGGCAAGGAACCGCCTGTCTGCAAGTCCGATGTAATAAGCGCGCTTGCGGAGACAACCGGGGTTGCAAGCGCGGCTTTTGAAAAGGTCCTCCAGCTGAAAGACAAAGAAAGCTACTCCGCTTTGGCGCTTTTCGAGGAATACTACGCGAATATGGAAACCATGTCCGACATCATCAATGCGCTTGAGCCGTAAAACAGGGATCATGCGCCGCCTGTTATTCAAACTTTTGCTGTTGGCAGCCATATGCGCGCCGCCCTGTATTGCAGCGCAGGCTTATGCAGTCACACCCGAGCCGCCCTCAACGCCGCGGACATATGTGGTGGATATGGCCGGCATCATCCAGAAAGAGCATAATGCGAAACTGACCGCCTACCTGAAAGAGCTGGAGCAAAAGACCACCGCACAGGTAATTATCCTGACAGTACAGAGTCTTGACGGCGAAGCAATCGCAGATTTTACGCAGCGCACCTTTGAAAAATGGAAACTCGGGAAAAAAGGAAAAGATAACGGCCTTCTTATTGTAATATCCCTGAAAGACAGGAAGTATCGTTTTCACACCGGCTACGGACTCGAAGGCATACTGCCCGACAGCAAACTCGGCTCGATCGGCAGGGACTATCTTGTGCCGTATTTCAGGAAAGGGGATTACGGCAGCGGAATATTCAGCGCCACGCTTGTTATAATCAATACTATAGCCGTGGCCCAGGGAGTAGAAATAACCGGCATGCCCAAGACAAGGGGCCGGGCCCAAAAATCTGCAAGCTGGTCGGATATAGTCGGAATAGCGATCTTTGCCGTATTCTTCATACCCTTTATACTCTTCAGTCTCTTCAGGAGGGCCACGGGAGGCAGGTCGGGCGGAGGATATTGGGGAGGCGGAGGATATTACGGCGGCGGCGGATTCGGTGGAGGCGGTGACAGCGGATTCGGCGGGGGCGGAGGAGGCGACTCAGGCGGAGGAGGAGCAGACGGAAGCTGGTAAGACAATTTCAGGATTAAAAAGGTAAAATAGTTGTGTGTTCATAAATAGCAAATATTCACTTTAACATTCAGGAGGTTTAAATGAGTTCAGGAGCAAAGATAGCGCTTGTAGTGATAGGGATACTGGCAATCGTAGGCATAGGCATCGTCGGTTACGGTATAAGCCAATATAACAACGCCATATCTCTTGACGAAAAGGTCAAGGCGCAATGGGCGCAGGTCGAAAACCAGCTGAAGAGGCGGTTTGATCTGATACCCAATCTGGTCGAGACCGTCAAGGGTTACGCAAAACACGAAAAGGAGCTCTTCGAGAATATCGCCAATGCGAGGACAAAGTATTTCCAGGCGCAGACCCCTGTTGACAAGATACAGGCGGCCAAACAGGTCGACGGGTTCCTCTCGCGCCTGCTGATGCTGAAAGAGACCTATCCGGACCTCAAGGCAAACCAGTCGTTCCTGAAACTTCAGGACAGTATAGAAGGGACTGAAAACAGGATCGCAGTCGAGAGAAAGCGTTATAATGAAGCCGCCCAGGCGGTCAATACATACCGCAGGTCCGTATTCGGAAGCATCTTTGCATCGATGGCAGGTGTAAACCAGGCTGCTTATTACGAAATACCGGCAGCCGAAAAAGAGACGCCAAAGGTGAAGTTTTAAATAAATCGAAAATCGTAAACACAATTAAAAGCCCGCGGACCAGGTCTGCGGGCTTTTTTTACGGCAAGACACTATGCAGAAGGCGACATGGAAACCGTATCGCCTATTTAGGGCGTATACCGGATTAACCGCACCGCACAAAAAGCCACAAAAAATACTCGCGTTTTTTTAGTCGGCAATATCGGCAATTGTTCAGGGCCGTTTCAGCAATGCAATTGACAATACGGGTATTTACGACTCTTGATAACAGACTTTTTCTACAGGCTCATTACCGTAATTAATATGTATACATAACATTGCAATATGCTATGCCGATGGGTATAATAATATAAAATGCATCGGGGGTATTGAAAATGGCAACCGCAGTAAGAATCTCTGACAAATTAGTCAAAGAGGCAAAGAAATATAGTCATATTGACCATAGATCCATAACCGGGCAAATTGAGCATTGGGCAAAAATAGGCAAATGCGCTGAAGACAACCCGGACATGACTTACAGTCTTATCAAGGAAATGCTTATTGGTCTTGAAGAATTAGAACAGGGTGAGCGGTCGGAATATAAGTTTGGATAAATGATGAAAATCCATCAATCCCGAATATTTGAAAACAAGATCAAGAAATTATCGAAACAAGAAAAAGGATTGCTGGACGTAGAAATTAATAAAATAGCCAAAAATCCACTGCTTGGAGAAGAAAAAAAAGGAGATCTTAGGGGCGTATTTGTTTATAAGTTCAAAATCAAATCTTTACAGTATCTTCTTTCCTACAGGATGATTAAATCCGACCTGGAACTGATCATGCTCGGGCCGCATGAGAATTATTATCGTGATCTCAAAGGATATTTAAAACAAGAATGATACCTTGGTGAGCGAACGCTCCATGGGCTCGGCGTGATTTCGCAAGCTTCCCCCTCAGCGAGGCCATTATAAAGTAGCGTCTCCGGCATTTTGCCGCAAATACGCCGTAGATATTCAGTCCGACGGCACACATCGGGTTACCGTATGCCACCCTGCGGACTTTGTTGCGCAAGTCACATAATTATGCATACAATCATTATATGATTTCAAAAATAGACATTCCCATATCAGGCATGAGCTGCGCCGCCTGTTCCGCGTCTGTCGAGAGGGTTATTGGCGGACTTGCCGGCGTAAAAGCCGCCTCGGTCAATCTTGCTCTTTCCCGCGCATCCATAGAATTCAGAGACCCTGAAAACCCTGTCCCGATTCAGACTATTATCGACATGGTGAGGGATAATGGATACGATGTGATTACCGTAAAGCTGGATATCGCGGTCGGCGGCATGAGCTGCGCCGCTTGTTCGGCTGCGGCGGAACGGGCATTGAAAGATATTTACGGCGTAGTTAATGTTGTCGTCAATCTTGCAACGGAAAAAGCGTCCATCGAATATGTGCCGACCATTACAGGGTTTGAGGACTTCAAAAAAGCCATCGCGGATGCCGGCTATTCCGCAAGCCTGATTACAAAGGAATTTACGGATGTGGAACGCGAGGCGCGCAAAAAAGAGTATTCTTCGCTGAAAAGGGATCTCATAATCAGCGCCTGTCTCGCCGCGCCGATTATGGCCGCAAGCATGATCGATATCCCTTTTCTCTCCTCGTGGATCGTATTGCTCCTGCTCGCAACCCCTGTGCAATTACTGATTGGAATGAGATTCCACAGGGCCGCCCTCTCCGCAATCAGGCACGGCTCCGTGAATATGAACACCCTTATCAGCGTGGGCACAAACGCCGCGTATTTCTACAGCGTGGCCGTGACCTTCGCCCCCACATTCTTTTCACATGGCGGAATGGCGGCCCATGTTTATTTCGACACCTCGGCCACCATAATTACCCTGATATTATTCGGCAGGCTTCTGGAAGCCGGCGCAAAAGGCAGGACATCCGACGCCATCAGGAAACTGATGGACCTGCAACCGGCCTTTGCTATGGTTCTGCGGGGAGAAGCCGAAAAAGAGGTCCCTGTGGACGAGGTGTCGCCCGGAGATATAGTAATTGTGCGTCCAGGCGAGAGATTACCGGTTGACGGCGAGGTGACTGGGGGATTTTCTTCAATAGACGAATCAATGCTGACAGGCGAGAGCCTGCCTGTGGAAAAGACCCCCGGCGATATGGTCTTTAGCGGCACGGTAAACACAGCCGGGAGTTTCAGGTTCAGAGCGCTGCGTGTCGGCAGGGATACCTCTCTTTCAAGGATCATCAAATTAGTCGAGGACGCGCAGGGCAGCAAGGCCCCTATACAGAGGCTCGCAGACAAGGCAGCGTCGGTATTCGTGCCTGCGGTCATGATCATCGCCGCGCTCACATTTATCCTATGGCTTGTCTTCGGACCTCAGCCCACCCTTACCCTTGCGCTAATGAACTTTATCGCAGTGCTTATAATCGCCTGCCCGTGCGCGCTCGGACTGGCGACACCCACCGCAATAATGGTCGGCACAGGCAGGGGCGCGCAGATGGGCATCCTCATTAAAGACGCGGCGGCCCTTGAACAATGCCATAAGATAAACACGGTCATACTCGACAAGACAGGCACTATAACAAAAGGCGAGCCCGGGGTGGTCGACATTATGATTCCCGAATCCGTAACTGAATACGACAAATCCCGTATCCTGCAAGCTGCGGCCTCAACCGAAAAACTTTCCGAGCACCCGCTTGCAAGGGCCATTGTCCGCAGGGCCGAGGCAGAAGGCATTGTCCCGGCAGAGGCAAGATCCTTTTCAGTCTCGGCAGGCGGCGGGGTGAAGGCGGTCATACCGGACGGCGCGGATGACAGGACCGTCATAATAGGCAACGAGCGTTTTATGCTCGCAAACAGCATAGATATATCGGTTGCAACGGATTATTCCCTGCGTATTTCAAGGGAAGGCAAGACGCCGGTTTACATGGCGGTGGATGATAGGTTTGCCGCGGTCTTCGCCATGGCGGACGAGGTCAAGGAAGAATCGGCCCGCGCCATTGCAAGACTGATTGAAATGGGTATCGAGGTCGTTATGCTGACCGGCGACCACAGGAATACGGCTGGGGCTATAGCGCGGCAGGTGGGCATTACAAGGTTTTTTGCAGAAGCCCTGCCGGATACCAAGATCGGCATAATAAAACAAATAATGGGTGAAGACAAGGTCACCGCAATGGTGGGAGACGGGCTGAACGACGCCCCTGCCCTCGCCTCGGCGGACATCGGCATAGCCATCGGCACAGGGACCGATATAGCGATAGAGGCCGCAGACATTACCCTCATCAAGGGCAGCCTCATGTCCATAGTCGATCTGATATTGCTGAGCAGGCTCACCATCAGCACAATAAAACAGAACCTCTTCTGGGCCTTTATCTACAATATAATCGGCATACCGGTAGCGGCAGGCGTCCTGTATGTCTTCGGCGGGCCTCTCCTGAACCCCATGCTCGCTTCAGCCGCCATGTCCCTGAGCTCGGTGTCCGTTGTCACCAACTCCCTGAGGCTGAAAAACAGGAGGCTGGATTGAGAGGGGCTTTACAAAGCCCCCTGAATTGTATAACCTATCAGCAGTAATCTGAATATGGAAAGACGCGCCCGGTTCGCGCATAACTGAATGGACACAACAGAGACGATCAATCAGACAGACGGCAGCCCGCTCCTCGTCATCCCGCTCGGCGGGGTGGAAGAGATCGGCCTCAACATGACGGTCTTCCAGTATGAAGGCGACATCATCATTGTTGACGCGGGACTCATGTTCCCCGACGAAGAGATGCTCGGGGTGGATATAGTCATCCCCGATTTCACATATATACTCGAAAACAGGGAAAAGGTCCGGGGAATAGTCCTTACCCACGGGCATGAGGACCATGTCGGAGCCCTTCCCTATCTGCTGAGAGAGCTCGATGTCCCGGTGTTCGGCACCGCCCTCACACTCGCCCTCGTAAAAGAGAAGCTGAAAGAATTCGAGATGACGGAGGCAACGCTTATATCCGTCAAACCGCGTGATATCGTGACCCTCGGCGTATTCAGGGTTGAATTCCTCAGGGTGACCCACAGCATTGTCGACGGCGTGGGCCTCGGCATACAGACGCCTTTGGGGAACATCATACATACCGGGGATTTCAAGATAGACCCTACCCCTGTTGACGGCGAACTCATGGACTTCCACAAATTCACCGAATACGGCGAAAAAGGCACACTACTGATGATGTCGGACAGCACCAATGCCGAAAAAGGCGGGTTCACCTTTTCGGAAAAAGAGGTGCGCAGGGCGTTTGAAGACATCTTCTCAAAGAGCTCCGGCAGGATCGTCATAGCCACCTTTGCTTCCAACATCCATCGCGTGCAGCAGGCAATAGATGTGGCTGTGCAGAACAACAGGAAGGTCATCATGTGCGGCAGGAGCATGGTCTCCAACGCAGCCATCGCGCTCGAACTCGGTTATCTCAAGATGCCTGCGGACACCTGGGTGAAGATAGAGAAACTCAGGGACCTTCCCGACGATGAAGTAGTCATCATCACCACCGGCAGCCAGGGAGAGCCCATGAGCGTGCTCTCCAGGATCGCCATAAACGAGCACAAGCAGATCAAGATAAAGGAGGGTGATACAGTCATCCTCTCCGCAAAGGTCATACCCGGCAATGAACGCTCCATCGGCAGGATCATCAATCACCTGATGAGGCAGGGCGCGGACGTGAAATACGAACAGGTCTCGGACATACATGTGTCGGGCCATGCGTCAAAAGAAGAACTGAAGCTTATGATGAATCTCGTGAAGCCCAAATATTTCGTGCCCATACACGGCGAATACCGCCACCTTAAATATCATTACAGGCTGGCCGAAAAATCGGGCATACCAAAGGAGAATCTGTTCATACTCGAAGACGGCTCGGTCCTCGAAATCAGCGCAAACGGCGCATGCGTCAGGGAAAAGGTGACCGCAGGCAGGATATTCATAGACGGCCGTGACGCCGGCGGAGTGGAGGATATCGTGCTAAGGGACAGGCGGAGGCTCGCGCATGACGGCATAGTCATCATCCTCGTCGGCATAGAAAAATCCACGAAAAAGATCGTGTCGGGACCTGAGATCATCTCGCGCGGTTTTGTATTTGAGGACGCCTCACAGGACATCATAACCGAGGTCAGGAACCTTATGACCGCTTCCCTCGAAAATCTTGACAACGGCGTGATTGCCGACGTTTCGCTCATCCAGGCAAAAATGAGATCGACGCTCAAAAAATACCTGCGCAACACCATGGAGCGAAGCCCCATGATAATGCCTATAATAATGGAAGTATAGGGCCTATACTTCATTAATCCTTTCGCCAACATCTATCCGCGTTTAAATTAGTTGTATTTTGGGAGCGATATAACAGATTGTCTTACAGGTCGGGATTGGCGGCATTAAACCAGGACTTCAACTTGACGTGTTGTTACGGTCAAGGGCATCCCTTTTTCAGCGCGCACTTCAAGGCACTCCTTTATGGCATCCAGAAGGGGTCGTAATCGGGGGTCGTAATCGGGACGGTTCTATTTATTCCCTGAAAGGAGAAGCGTATGCCTATGGTAGCCACGATTAAATGGAACCGTCCCGATTATCTGTCCCTGAGCATGAACAACCGTCCCCCTTATCCAAATTCTGATTGACATTCCGCTGTATTTACCAATATCATACAACCAGAGAATATTGGTATATGGTGGCATATCATACCATTTGGAATGATATCAAGATATTGATTATAACTTGTTAGCCCTAAGGCATAAGATATGAAAGACGCCCCCATATACCAAGAAATAGAGAACACTTGGAAGGAAATGCATCAGGAAGTAGGTATTCCCGCTTCCGACCTATCCGAATTTGGAATCATCCTTTCGAGCATCAAAAGTGAATGTATCTCACAGACTGAGAAGCATCTTCAACCGTGGTTAGGAATATTTGAGTTTGGACTTCAGTGGCTATCCAACTTGCATGTGGCCTTCGTTACAGATGAAGGCAGTCTTCCCAAGGCACCATCAACTGTGCCTTGGGTTTTAATAGGAACTGGCTGCTCTTACGGGATGGCTATTAAAACCCTCACACTTGAGGGGTTGGACACACCGGCTCGAGTGCTCCTACGGTCATTTACTGAGACTTTGCTTTTATGTCTTGCAACATTGGCTGATCACGAGCTTGGTCGCAGTTTCGCAGCCGCTCAATTACCCGATGAGGTGAAGAGTTTTTGGCACAAGACTGTTTCGACGAAGAAACTGCATCAGCGGATTATGGCCATCGAAACATCTTTTGGACGTGCTCATTCACCTTCTACCGAAGTGGACGAGACTGTTGATGAAATGTCTCTATGGCGGAAAGGAATCCATGAGATTCTCTCCCAAGCGGTTCATCCTTCCTATGTGGCGGCTTGTTTAACCTGCTTGGCGCCTACTATTGAAAATCCGAATAAATTTGAACCCGCCTTAATAGGAAAGGCCTCGATAAGTGCAAAACTTACCATTTCCTATGCTGCAATGACATTGTGGTATTTTAGTCGCTTTGGATATCTCTATATTTTTGAAGGCAAAGGAGATGTGCCACCATTGGTCGATTTTGACAAGTTGGACGAAGTTCATCGATCTATCCTCATCGGTAGAGATGTATTATCCAAGTTGACTATGGAGCACTGGGATACTTGGCAAGAGAAAGAATAATCGGGACAACCGTCCCCATTATCTGTCCCTTAGCGTTGGGCGCTTTAATTATAGAAACTTATGAAAAGAATTGCCGAAAATATATTTCTGCAGTTGATTAAGAAACAGGGAATCACGGTTGATCCTGGTTATCCTGATTCAGCCGTTCTGAGTTTCGGAAATGCTCCCGAAATATTACGTTTTTGGGAAATATCGGAGGCTGCCCGGAGGATTCCATATTTTGTTGATACAATTCTAAACTCCCTTGATCCATGGAGTACCGTATATGTATGGAAACATCTCGGGAGTTGGAAATCAATAATAACCGGTGAACGATTAAATGACTATGTACAAGCTCTAAGGATAATGGGGACGGTTCTTTATATCAGGTAGATGAATAGGGAGTGCGTAACGTCGATGGTAGTGAGAGTGGCAACAAAAAATAGAACCGTCCCCTTTTGCATTCCCCATATGCCAACGCCGATCCTTTGGTATCTGTTACATCCGACAGACCTGGTTGTAACGGTCCGCAGGACCTAAAATTGCAATTGCTTTCTATCATTGCAAGACTTGCTCTATCGTTCACGGCAACTCCGTCATCATCTGTTCCCTGAAGGGCTGTAAAAACTACAGTCGCATTGGATACCGGATTGCCATACTCGTCTTTCAGGTTTATTCCGCGATAACCTATCCATGAGTAAAGATGGCCTGATCTGTCACCACCTGCCACTTCGCTGAATTTGTCCGGTTTACCGGGCAAGCCATATGCAGTAAACGGTCTTTGCGTACTTATACCACTCTTGTTCAGAGCGACGCTAATAATGTTCTCCCCAACCTGGGTCTGATATTTATCACTATCAAACAGCTTGTAAGCGGGATTGTTTTTTGTCTCCTTGCCGAGCCTGTAATTTGCCTGCGCTATGCCGCTACCGCCGGTTTTCACAATGAGCGTATCCGTTTCAGCGTCGGAGCTAATCAGTTTGCCGCCACCGGCCTTGACGGTAAACTTAACTTCAGCATCCGCAACATTTTTGCCGTCCTTGTCCGTAACAATAACCATCAGAGGTAACGCGAGCTCCTTGTTGACCTCTCCATCCTGCAGGTCGGTCGCTGTCACCTTACGAATATTGTGCGCCGACAGCGGATCTGTGACCGGCGGCTCTGCAAATAATGGGTTAAAGATTCGCCCTATCCAATACTCTGTCCATTTTGTTTCACTCCAGGCCGTCATGCCTCCCGCAGTCATGCCTGTAAGCATATAACCGGCCTCGCCTGTCTCAAGGTTCTCTTTTATATAACCAATACCGATCCAGTCTTCATACGTAATATCAGCAGGTTGCCCTCCGGACGGAACAGGAATAGTGACGGCCAGGTTCTGATTGACGGAGTTCTGTATGTCCAGTTTTATGTTGTCGTCATACGGCAACGTCGGCAATATCGATTCTATATTGTTTTTGTTAATGATAAGCTGATTACTGTCTGTCGACTGTCGACCGCTGTCTGTTGACCGCTGATTATTCACCTGGAACAGCTTGGCAGTGGAAACGCTCTGCACCTTGAAATCGTCTTCGAATATCCTGTTCTCGAGGATAGACCCCTGCAAAGCGGACAAGGTCATGAAGAGTTTTTGCCTCCCTTCACCTTGCTGTGTACTGTCTATTGTCTCTATCCCCCTGAAATTGGCGTCTACAAAAACCCCCTTCCACTGATAAGTGTTCGGCATGTCGAGTAAATAACTGATATCTACAATACCTCCGGTCGTGACAACCGAAGGAACCGGCCTGACAACACCGACTCTCAATAATGACGCAAGCTCATCCTCTGCCTTGTTCCAGCGGTCTATGTGATTCAGCGCTTCTTCGTACATAAGCCGCTCGGCATTCCTGGTGTCTGCCGCCATTGCCGTCGGGGCCACTACCTTTTGAGCGACAATACCTATCACTGCAAGATTGCCTGCTATATGAGTACTGGAAATCTTTTCAATACCACCGGGTGATATCAATTCTATGGAAATAAGGCAGTCGTCACCCATAGGCATTCCGTCTTTACCCGCAACGATCATGTTTCCATTCAGAGTTATCGTCGGCCTCAGGCGAACAAGATAAGGAGGTGTATTGCCCTGCCCACCGTATGAATTAATTATCGCCTGATCCTCGACAGTTTCAGGCTCAAAGCGGACGGCCACAGACTGACCGGAAAGGCTATACACCGGAAGTGTCAGCTCAAAAAGCTCTTCAGCGGCATTCCCGGATTTTGCCGTGAACTTTGCCTTATGAAAGAGTTCCTCAGGCATGGCGACATATTCACCAATGACCTTGACTTCATTAAATTGCAGACCCGCAGGAAGGATATTCATGACTTCCGGCACAAGCGAGCGTTTGAGCATATAATCGTCCGCCGTCAATTGCGGAGACATTTGACTGCCGAAATCAGATATCTTTGCCTTTAGATATTCGAGCGGCGTTTGGGTCTGCAACATGCCTAAATATTCGCTTCTTATACCTGAAAGCTGCCCGCCGACAGCTGATTGTCCGAAGATGTCGCGCGGAGTGTTGTACTGATAATCCTTGACTTTAATACTTGTATCAAGCGCAAGCCATGTCTTGCCATTGTCGTCAATAATGGCTCCCCGATAATTGGCGTAAGGTACCTGCGTCTCCACCCAGATATGTTCTATCTGAAGATTCCCAATTCCCCCTGAAGATACAATCGGTTTATATGGGATGCCCACCTTCTGAAAGAATTCCGCAAGTTTCCATGTATTCCCAACCCCCGTAATATTCTTCAATTTGTCCAGGCCTGCCGGAAAATCGATAACACCCCTGACATAGCGAGCGGGATAATTGGATGCCCTTAACAGCGCAACCAACAATGTAGCCTGGTCACAATCATTGCCGCTTTTCTGACGCAGGGTACCCTCTGCGCCCTTCATACAGCCCCAATACCATTCGGTGTCCATATTGTTTTTAACATATTCATAAATTAAAACCGGACTCCAGTTAAGCGCCCTGGCAAGCTCGGCTATTTCCTGTGAAACAGGCGCCTCTGCCGTGCCTTTCAGATCATCCGGACCAACGGTTTTATCTCCTCCCCTGTATGCCGGAGTAATTACAGGTTGAGCAGACGGCTCTTTTGCCTGATAATTGAGGTTCTTGTAAGGGAGGCTGCCGAGGATGGGTCTTTTCCTTTTGCGGACATTCCTGTCAAGAAAGGCAAGGACAGTTTCAAGATGCGTCGGAGTTACATTTTCGCCGGCGGGCAGATATGACACCAGATTCAGATACTCCTCAAGCAATTTCCTGAATCCGGAAGAAATGTTTTGATGTCTGTAAACAGCCTTTGCGCCGGCCTTGCCGGCCCTTTCCGCCTTCAAAACAAACCTTTCATCTATAAGCAATCCCGAAGCCCTGATTTGGTCCGCCTCGCCTTTCAGCAGGCTGATGTCATCGGTAAAAACAGAGCCCGAGCGCATTTTACCGAGCGCCCTGACTACAATAATACGGCTATTATCAAGTCTCCGCTGAATTGCTGATTCAACGTCTTCCACTGCAACCTCCGCCGCCGAGAAAGACCCTGCAAAAAAAAGAACGATAGAAATAGCTGCGACAAACCTTACCAGAAGAGTCCTCCCGCAAGATAGTATAATTCCAGTTTTAATTATGTCGCTCAACAGTCGTGCCCGTTACAGGTGTTTGACGCCATAATTGCAAAATAATAGCAGATATTTGTAAAGTTGTCAATATTTATTTTAAGAACTGTAATGCTTGTCCAAAAATGCTCGTTTGTTGATTTAATATTTTCAGTTCGATAAAAGCAGGGTATAATTCAGGGCAACTGTCTGTAAACATGGATAATTAGCCCCTAATTACAGGTAAACAGGGACTAATATCCTTAAGCGACAAATAAACTACTAATTATCATTCCGGAATAATCGGGGCTTCGGAAAAGTGAAATGAATAATGCTTTTTTAAAATCAGCCAAATATCACTTAAAGGACCGGCTTGTAAATATGAAGCGACTCGCGTTCCATCACAGCATCATGTCTTCAAAAAAGTTGATCTTCCAGCGCCCGTCTTCGCGCAGGACCTGAAAATCCCTCGGATCATCATCCATCGATATCGTAATCACGATGCGATCTTTTGCGGATGATTTGACCGAATATTTGCCTTCCAGGACTTTTTTGTAAAATGATATCTGCTCAAAGCCCTCATTCAGCCCTATTATATATTCATCCCTTATATTCGAGGTGTTGTTGTTGAGCATATCGAGTATGTCAGCCTGCGTATATTGTTTGTCGGGAATATTGTTATCGGGTTTATCCGGTCCGCCCGCCTGCGCAGCCCGGTTCTTCATGGCAATAGCCGAATCATTGAGTGTCTTCGCCACAGTGTTCTTGCTCGCAAGCGTCAATGCGTCCCACACCTGCCGGCTCCGGTTGGCCTGCATGTCCCTGAAATAACCCTTATACATATCTATGAAATCGCCGTCGGGGACCGCAACGGTTTCGGCCCGGCAATTGGCGGCAATCAGAAACATGACGGCAATCAAAATAAGGATGGCGGACAACGCTCTTTTCATCTTGTCTCCCTATGCATATAAGAATTGCGCCAGTTGAGATTATATCATAATCGGCTCAAAAGGCCATACAGGGATTTGTCTTCGGGTAATCCTGCCGTATTTGAACGTACATTATGTGTGGCCATCCCGATAATCGCAGCAGGCAGCTGAGTTATGGATTTTATCCCGGCGTCAAAATAATAACGTAGAATAGCGGAGCTATTGAGGAATTTACTCCCCAAAACCGGAAATATTTTCCTTTTTTTGACACCTTTTCATGCGGAGTTTTACCCTGTTTTCTTGAAATTCAAGGCCTTCCGGAAATGGCGCGATATATGCTAGTAAAGATTGTGAAAAGGGGGAGGTGAAACGTCATGAGTTGGCAATATGAAAAAATGAGAGAAATAGTCTCGATACTGATGGAGAGCGACCTCTATTTCGACTTTTCCCTTGAAGAGCGCAGGCAGGCGGTTGTCCGGCTCATCGCCTGGATGAGCCGGGCTTAATAATTACTATGTCCTGTACTCCGCGTTGATCTTCACATAATTCTCGGTCAGGTCGCAGGTAAGCACCTTTGCCCTGCCCTTGCCGAGGCCCAGATCCATCAGGATGTTCACCCTGTCGCTTTTCATGGCCTCGCCCGCTTCTTTATCAGCGCCTGTGGCAATGCCTTTATTCGCAATAAGCACGCCGTTCAGATAAATATCCGTCTTCTCTTCGATCAGCGATATGCCGCTGTACCCCAGGGCGCAAAGCAGCCTGCCCCAGTTGGCGTCATTGCCGTATATTGCGGTCTTCACGAGCATTGAATTCGCTATCGCAAACGCGCCCTTTTCAGCCTCTTTGTCGCTCTTTGCGTTCCTGACCTCCACCTCGACCAGCTTGGTTGCGCCTTCGCCATCCCTCGCCACCATCTCGCTCAGCTCATAGGTAAGTTCGGACAACGCTCCTACAAACACCTCGAAATCCTTTGTCTTGGCCCTGACCGGTTTATTGTCCGCCGCCCCGTTGGCCATGATGAGCGCCGTGTCATTGGTGGACATGTCGCCGTCAATGGTCATCCTGTTGAACGACTTTGCGACAGCCCTCTTTAGGGCTGTTGCAAGCGCAATCCTGTCAATACTCAAGTCCGTAATGATAAACGCAAGCATGGTCGCCATGTTGGGCCTGATCATCCCCGAGCCCTTGCATATGCCCGCAATAGTCACGGTCTTCCCGCCGGCGCTCATCTGTCTGGAGACAATTTTCGGAAAGGTGTCCGTCGTCATAATGGCCGAAGCCACATCATGAAATGTCATCTCTCCGAGATTGGCGACAAGCTCCGGTATCTTCGGGCTTATCCGGTCCATGGGCATAGGGGTCCCGATTACACCCGTAGAACAGACATACACCCTGTCGGCCTTTATGCCCCGGGCCCCGGCCACCAGCGCGCACATCCCGGCAGCGTCCTTCATGCCCTGGGCTCCGGTGCATGCATTTGCGTTACCGCTGTTGACTATGATGGCCTGCCCCCTGCCCGATCTGATCTGTTTGATGTCGAGTCTTACAGGAGCGGCCTTGACCTTGTTGGTTGTAAACATGCCGGCCATTACCGCTTCTTTTTCGGAAAAGATCAGCGCCATGTCCCTCCTGCCCGGTTTTTTGACGGCGGCCTCAACAGTCGAAAACAGGAACCCGGACGGGACTGCAAGCTCTTTTTCTTTTATGGACATAACGGCAAACCCTCCAGCGCAATATTTTCTTCAAGCCCGAGCATGATATTCATGTTCTGCACGGCCTGTCCCGACGCTCCCTTTACAAGGTTGTCAATCGCCGAGGCCATCACAATCGTATTTGTGCGCTCATTGACCTTGACTCCCACTACGCAGTAATTGCTGCCGCGCACATGCTTGGCGTTGGGATATATGCCCTCTTCCAGCGGAATTACAAAGGCCTCTTTGGCGTACCTCTTCTTATAGTAACCAAGCGCCTCTTTTGTGCTGATCTTTTTCCTGAGCTGCGCATAAGCGGTAGTGACAATGCCCCTGTCCATAGGCACAAGATGCGGGGTAAAGTCTATCATTACCGGGCCGCCCGAGATACGCGACAACTCCTGCTCTATCTCGGGGGTATGCCTGTGAGAGCCGACAGCGTAGGCCCTGAACCCCTCGTTGACTTCGCAGAAAGATACGCCCACATCCGCTTTTCTGCCTGCGCCGGACGTGCCGGACTTGGAATCGACTATTATCGTGTCCGTATCGATAAGCCCGTCCGCTATTGCAGGATACAGCGCAAGTATCGCGCTTGTGGGATAGCAACCCGGGTTTGCAATCAGCCGCGCCTTGCGTATCGCCTTCCTGTTAAGCTCGGGCAGGCCGTAAACCGCCTTTTTCAGCGTGTCCTGAAAATGGTGGGGCGTCTTGTACCACTCTTCGTAAACAGCAGGGTCGGACAGCCTGAAGTCGGCAGACAGATCTATGACCTTCTTGCCCTTACTGAAAAAGAAATCCACTGCCTCCTGCGACTCCGCATGCGGGAGCGCCAGAAAAAAGATGTCCGCCTTTGGCAGCAGCTTCTCGGGATTCAGCGATTCGTACACAAGCCCGCTGTATTTGAAGAGATGCGGGAATATATCGGTTACCCGCTTCCCGGCCGACCTCTCGGATGTGACTGCCGTAACCTCCGCGCCGGGATGCTGCGCCAGTATCCTCATCAGTTCAGCCCCTGTGTAACCGCTTCCACCGCAAATCGCCACCTTGACCATAAAAATCCACCTTTCCAGTTGTTCAACAGCCCCAGAATTTCGTATTTATCATTTTACAATATATTGCCGACATGATACATATATTTTACAGGGACGGACATGCCGTTCCATATAAAAAAAGGCCCGTCCGGAGAAGGGCCTTTCATCAAAGTTATATGTAAATCCGCAACTATCTCTTTGAGAACTGGAACCTCGCCCTTGCGCCCTTCTGACCGAACTTCTGGCGCTCGACCTCTCTCGGGTCTCTGGTCATAAGCCCTTCCTTCTTGAGCTTTGTCTTCAGGTCCGAGTCACATACAACCAGCGCGCGCGATATGCCGTGCCTGAGCGCCCCGGCCTGTCCGCTGAGCCCGCCGCCGAGCACATTCGCCTTCACGTCGTATTTGCCGAGGGTGCCTGTGACCTGGAACGGCTGCCTGATGATCATCCGCAGGGTCTCGCGCGGGAAATAGGTGTCAACGTCCCTGTCATTTACCATAATGCGGCCGGTGCCCGGAGTCATTACCACACGCGCAACCGATCTTTTTCTTCTACCTGTTGAATTGTAAGTTATGGAGGCCATCAGTTTACAAACTCCTTATTTCGTAATTTTTACAAGTTCCGGCTTCTGCGCCGAGTGTCCATGATCCGCTCCTGCGTACACCTTGAGCTTCTTTATCATGGCCTTGCCGAGCCTGTTCTTCGGAAGCATGCCGCAAACCGCATGCCTTATCACCTCGTCCGGGGAGTCGGCAAGTTTGTCCTTGAGGGTCTCCTCCCTGAGATGGCCCACATAGCCGGTATGATGGTAATATTTCTTGTCTTCAAGCTTGTTTCCGGTAACCCGCACCTTGTCCGCATTGATCACTATAACAAAATCACCGGTATCAACATTGGGCGTAAATACAGGTTTGTTCTTGCCGCGCAGATAATCGGCTATCTTGACCGCCATCCTGCCCAATACAACATCCTTGGCGTCGACAACAAACCATTTACGCTGTATTTCCTCTTTTTTTGCGAACTTTGTAGTCTTCATCCTTATTTCACCTTCCTAATATACCCGGGATAAGCAATCGGGAAAACATTATCAAGACAACTAAGATACTAAAAAACAGCCTTATTTGTCAACATTCAATCCGGCTTGCTATAATACACGATCATGAAAACAGCGCTGACCATTGCAGGCTCCGACCCTTCAGGGGGAGCGGGGCTGCAGGCCGACCTCAGGGTCTTCAACCGTCTGGGATTGCACGGTCTTTCAGTCGTCACCTCCCTTACCGCGCAGAATACCTGCGGAGTGGATGCGGTACTGAGGATCGATGCGGCTTTCATAGAGGCCCAGCTTACCACTCTCCTGAAAGACATCAGGCCCGACGCGCTGAAGACCGGCATGGTCTATTCCATGGACGCCGTCTCCGTCATAGCGCATATAGTAAAAGAATTCGGCCTCGAAAATCTCGTCATAGACCCTGTCACCATATCTTCATCAGGCAGGCGGCTGATGGAAGAAGACGCATTCGAGCTGCTGAGAGAACAACTCCTGCCTCTCGCGCGGGTGATAACGCCCAACATATCGGAGGCTGCAGCCCTTTCCGGCATCCCTGTCACAGATGAAAAAGACATGGAAAAGGCCGCCATATTACTGAAAAAAATGGGGCCTGAAGTGGTCATAGTGACGGGCGGACATCTCGAAGATGAGACCCTCGATCTGGTTTATGACGGCTCCGCATTCCACAGGCTGAGGGCCAAAAAGGAAAAAGGCGAATACCACGGCACCGGCTGCGCATATTCCGCTGCCCTGGCCGCCTTTCTCGCAACAGGCTCATCTCCGGTCATGGCGGCTGAAAAAGCAGGCGCCTTTGTGCATGAGGCCATATTAAAGGCCCGCGCCATCGGCAAGGGGATGAAGATACTGCATGTCTAAGCTCAAGACCGTTTTCCAATGCCAGTCCTGCGGATACAGCAGTCCAAAATGGGTAGGCAAATGCCCTGACTGCGGCGCCTGGAACAGCTTCTCAGAAGAAAGGCAGCCGGCAAAGACTCTCAAATCCTTTGCCGGAGAGGCCGGTTCAGGCCCATTCCCGCTGAGTGAGATTACAGGCGGAGCCGAAAAAAGGGTCCCCGTAGGGATTGCGGAACTCGACAGGGTACTCGGCGGCGGACTGGTGGCAGGCGCGGTAATACTCATCGGCGGCGACCCCGGCATAGGCAAATCGACCATCATACTCCAGGCCATATCGAAGATTGCCTCAAAGATGGGGGCCGTCCTTTATGTGTCGGGCGAAGAGTCCCCTGAACAGATTAAGCTGCGCGCAGAGCGGCTTTCGATAGATTCCGACAAGATATTGCTGCTCTCCGAAAACGTTGTGGAACAGATACTTGCAATCTCTTCCAAAATGAAGCCTGCAGCCCTGGTTGTGGATTCCATACAGACCGTCTATACCGAGGACATGACCTCTGCGCCGGGTTCGGTCGGCCAGATACGCGAATCGGCCGCAAAGCTGATGTTTTACGCCAAGAGATCCGGGACGCCCGTATTCCTGATCGGTCATGTGACAAAGGAAGGGGCGATTGCAGGCCCGAGGGTGCTTGAGCACCTTGTGGACACAGTGCTCTATTTCGAGGGAGACAGGGGCCACCCGTTCCGGATACTAAGGACGGTAAAGAACAGGTTCGGCTCCACGAATGAGATAGGCGTATTCGAGATGACGGACGCCGGGCTGAAAGAGATCAGCAATCCATCCGAACTCTTTCTCTCCGAGCGGCCCCTTAACGCATCCGGTTCAACCGTGCTGGCGAGCATCGAGGGCACAAGGCCGATGCTTGTGGAACTGCAGGCCCTCGTTTCAGCCACCACCTTCAGCGCGCCGCGCCGCACCAGCATGGGCATAGATTTCAACAGGCTCAATCTCCTGGTCGCAGTGCTCGAAAAAAAAGGAGGAATACATCTCGGGGGCATGGACGTATTTCTCAATGTGGTCGGAGGTCTCAAGATCGCGGAGCCTGCCGCAGACCTCGCCATAATTGCGGCCCTCACCTCGTCCTTCAGGGAGAGGCCGGTGGACCAGCATACCTTTGTATTCGGCGAGGTCGGACTGTCCGGCGAAGTAAGGGCAGTCGCGCAGGGAGAGTCGAGGATAAAGGAAGCCGCCAAGGTCGGTTTCAGGAGGGCAATCATTCCATCCGGCAACGCAGAGAGACTCAAGAACGATTTCGGGATAACCATATCGGGGGTAAAGGACATACATGAGGCAATTGAACATATTGGAATATAAAGAACGGCAAAAGGCAAGCGGCAAAGCGCGGGCCGGGAGATGGGGGAATACGTTTTTTCCCTTATACTGTTTGCTGTCGGTCATATGCTGCTCGCTGCTGCTGGTTTCGTGCGCTCCGCAAGTACGCCATGCCGGGCCGGATTTCGGGGGCATGTCACTCGATGACGCGCTTACCCAGTACAAAAAAATCTCGTCTATTAAAAGTGTGATCGGGATCGAATACGAAAAGAACGACGCCACGATGTCGGGAGACGGAGCCCTTTTTGTCTCTCCCGACAAACTCAGCCTGCGCATATATTATCTCGGGTTTCTCCAGGGAGAGATATATCAGGATAAAGGTGTGGTGAAGAGCAATCCGAAGATAGACCGCAACAAGAGCGCCCTGCTCGTCAACGGACTGAAGAGCAGCCTCTTATGGTGGAATATAAGCGACTATACAAGGACTGAAACGGAAGACTCCTACGAACTAAGCAACTACTATAGAAAAGTGGTCATCGACAAAAACAGCCTGATGCCGACCGAACAGACCCTGGTCCTCGACAATGGAGACCTGCTGACCATTACTTACGGCAGGCCTGAGCCGAGGCTTGCGGAGGACGGCAAACAGCTGGACATCAAATCCCCCCTCGGCTGGTACCCCGGCAGGCTGAAGATACAACTCGGGCGGTATGTTGTCAGGGTCGGCGTGAAGTCCTACGAGATAACCAGATGACGGCAAAAAACGTCTCTTTGGGACGACCATGAACAGAAAATCCCTCGGACAGAATTTCCTGTTCGACCCTTCCATACTCGAAAAGATCGTCGACGCAGCCGGGATCTCCGCCGGAGACACTGTGCTGGAGATAGGCCCCGGCCCCGGCAAGCTTACACGCCTGCTTGCAAGGACTGCGCGCCGCGTCGTGGCGATTGAACTCGACGGCAGGCTTTACGAAAATCTGAAAGACGAAATGGCCGGACTCGAAAACGTGGAACTGATATGCGGCGACGCCCTCAAATATGATTACGCCGGCATCGGGCAATTCAGGGTTGTAGCCAACATACCGTATTACATCACTACGCCCCTGATCTTCAAACTGATCGACGCCCGGCCCAACCTTGTCTCAATGACCCTGACCATACAGAAAGAGGTCGCGGAAAGGATCGTCGCAGGCCCGGGCACAAAAGATTACGGGGCGCTCTCCATAGGTGTGCAGTATCACTCAAAACCCGGGATCGAATTCATCATACCCGCAGCCGCCTTCAGGCCCGTGCCGAAGGTCGATTCAGCGGTCATCAGGATGGACATGCGCAAGTCGCCTGCGGTCGCAGTGGCGGACGAGGCCCTGTTCTTCAGGATCATAAGGGCGGGGTTCTCGCAACGGAGGAAGACCCTCTCGAATTCGCTGAGGCCGCTTTTCAGCGATATCAAGGATATACTGACGGCAGTCGGGATTGACGCAAACAGACGGGCCGAGACACTCGGCATGGAAGAGTTCGCCGAACTCGCAGAGTATATCCGGAACAACGTGCCCCAATAGATATAACAGCCAAGCCGGCTCTTTCGTCCTTCTCATATTACATCTTCAGCTTCTCACGGACTTCCGGACTTTCCCGGAAGCTCAAAGGGACACGGAATAGATCCGCGTCCCTTTTCCGGAAATTCTGAAAAGATTACGCCTGCTTCAGCCGCGGTTTCGGCTGGTCCGGCTGATCCGGTTTCGGCTGGTCCGGCTGCGGGTTAGCCTGTGCTTGCGGCTTGGGTTTCGGCGTCTGCTGCTCCGGCGGGCAGGGGCCGAGGTATTTTCCCTTCAGGGTCGTATTGCTGACCATTTCCTTGCCCTCGATCTTCATCTTCGTCACGGTTTTCCCTTCGAACGTCGTGCCTGCATATGTGTAAGTCGACGTCGCAGTCATATTCGGACAAATAATGGTCGCTGAAACAGTGTTTCCGCTGATTGTTTTGCCTTCCACCTTGCACTCCGACGGCATCTTCTCCTTTTGCTGGGGAATAGGGTCATTCTTGTTGATACATGTGGTATTGATAAAAGGCCTGTTCGCAGCAGCAGGCATACCCGGTATCTCCGTCTGCATGGTTATCTCCCACTGGCCGTCCTGCACATTCAGGGAAGGCGTCGCTGTGGCGGCGGGGGCCTTGGAATCCCCACCCTTGCCGCAGCCGCCCAGGACCAGGGCAAATACGAGAGCAAGGGCCATTACAGCAAAAATTGTGAACCGTTTCATAATACTCTCCTTTTCCTTGCCGGCCGAAGCCGGGATGGTTATACTGATCCATTGATTATAATGCTCCCGGTCAATATTGGCAACCACGACGGGGGCAAACCCAATGCGACATTACCTTGTCCTTTTATCCCGAATTCATCGGCATAAAATTACGACAGGGCAATAACAGATATCATGGGAAACCGTATCGAAAGCCCGGCGCGGGTCGTTGAATTCAGGATTGGGAAGACGGACGCCCCGCGCTATAAATAAAACACAGGGCTAACCGTATACCTTCTTTGCGCGGCTGCCGAGAGATGTGAGTATTTCATACGGATGGGTATTTATGCGTCTTGCAAGCTCTGTGCCCGTGATACAGTCCGCTCCCTGTCTGCCTATAAGCACAACCTCGTCATCCTGAGTCACTCCGGCTATGTCCGTAAGGTCGATCATGGTAACATCCATGCAGACCCGACCAATTACGGGCGCGCGTTTGCCTTTGACAAGGACTTCGCTGTTATTCGAAAAAGCGACACTGTAGCCGTCCGCGTATCCGATGGAGATTGCGCCGATCAGGCTGTCCCGCCGCGCGGTGAACGTGCGATTATAGCTGATGGTGGAGCCCGCAGGGACCCTGCGCAAACGGACAATGCGCGTAGTCAGTTTCATGACGGGACGCAGCTCCCTGCCATGGACCCTGCAACCCGCATCCTTTTCAGGCGAATATCCGTATAACATCAATCCGGGCCTGACCGCGTCAAAATGCGCCTCCGGCAGGTTGATTATGCCTCCGCTGTTCGCCATGTGAAAATAAGGTATGATCAGGCCGTTTTTTGCCAGCTCGCTTCGCAGTTGCTTTAGTTTCGATACCTGCGCGAGAGAAAACTCCCTGTCGGAAGATTCGGACTCCGAAAGATGGCTTGTCAGGCCCTCAACAGTAAGGCCTTTAAGTGAAGCAATATCACGAATAGTCCCTGCCGGATCGTTTATTATGCCGAGCCTGCCCATGCCCGTGTCGATCTTGACATGCACGGGAAGTTTGACATCCCTTGCAATCGCAGCCTTCGACAGCCGTTCAGCCGCGCCGAAATCATCTACAACAGGTATGAGATTGTAACGGAAGACATCCTCCGGATCAGGATCGAAAAGCGCAAGGACGGGCTTCCTGATCCCTGCCTCACGCAGAGGAGCCGCCTCTTCACAAAAGGCGACAGCCAGTCTTTCAGCCCCTGCGGCTATAAGGGCCTTTGAAACCTCGACCGCGCCGTGCCCATAAGAATCGGCCTTGACGATTGCGTATACGGCGCAACCCGGCGCGCAGTCCCGGACAACACCCAGGTTATGGGTCACTGCGTCAAGATCAATATGGGCGACCGCCCCCCTATGCATCCTTTTTCTTTTCTCCAGAGACCTCTTTTTTCCCGTCTTCGCCTTTTGGGGGCGTCACATCGATCTCCGGCTCACCGCCGAGCGATTTCTTGAAATTCCTTATGGCCTCGCCCACCCCTTTGCCGACCTGTGGAAGCCGCGAAGCAAAAAGCACAACCACTATTATAGCGATTAAGACAAGTTCACCGGCGCCCAAACCAAACATGGGAAACCTCCTGTATACAACCCGTTTTATTCATACTGCCCGCCGATTGCCGCGCCTGGTCCCCGGACAACGGAATCCGCCTTTTCAACCTCGTTTACCAATGTCACCTTACAATCAAACCGGCATACCCGACAACGCTGTCGTAATCATTACTGGTTTCGCCCGAAGTTGCATATCTCAACAGCGCCGATTCCGTAGCTCCCAGTTCAAGCGCCGCATAAAGCATAATTGTGACGGGTATTAATCCGCACATGCTTATCCTGTTGCCGACAACCGTCGAATAAAGCCCGTCCGGGTCAAGGTCAAGAATCTTTTTAATGGCCAGCCCGTCCGTCTCTCTCGCAATGTCATCCCGCACATAGTGGCTCATGTCCGAACTCGCTATGATGACCACATCACGGCCCGTCTTTTTTATGGCAGCCGCCATGCCCTTGCCGGCGGCTGCGCACTCTTCGAGCGTCATATCCCCGGCCACAACAGGGACAATACCGAGCTGCCCGGCTGCATAGGCAATAAAGGGCAGCTGCATCTCTACCGAATGCTCCTGCGTCTGCGCCTCAATATCTTCGGTCAGCATCGGCATGTTTTCAAGCATGCTCTTTCCCAGCTCTTCATCTATCTTGAATACAGCCGTAGGGATCAACCATTCGCCGGAACTCATTACAGACATGTCCGGGCCAAGCCCGGTATGGTTCGGACCTATAATAATGAAAGTCTTCGGCATGACGATGGAAGAATAGATCGAGCCGGCCACACGGCCTGAATACATAAGCCCTGCATGCGGAGAAACAGCTCCTATAACCTTGGCCCTCCCAGGGGCCTGAAATGAGCATTGTGCGACTTCTTCCGCAAGCTGCGCAGGGTGTCCCCCATAAAATTTGCCGGCTACGGCAGGTAATCGTCTCATCAGTAAACCTCCTCTTCTTCTTCATAGTTCATGCCGCTATAGTCCTGGAACCTGGTGCATTCGGCCATAAATGCGAGCTTGACGGTGCCCGTAGGGCCGCTCCTCTGCTTTGCCACAATGATATCCGCCGCTCCCTTTTTGGCCGCCTTGTTGTAGAGTTCTTCGCGGTAAAGAAAGATTATCACATCCGCGTCCTGTTCAATGGCCCCGGATTCCCTGAGGTCGGCAAGGGATGGTATCTTTTCCTGCCGCGATTCGACACTGCGGTTAAGCTGGCTCAGGGCCACCACCGGTGTCTTCAGCTCCTTGGCAAGGCCCTTAAGAGAGCGGGATATATCCGATATTTCCTGTTCGCGTCTCTCAAACTTCCCCCTGCTCCTCATCAACTGGAGGTAATCGACAACGATCATGCTCAATCCGCCATGCTCCTTCTTGAGTCTGCGGGCCTTTGCCCTGATCTCGAGGACCGTTATCGCGGATGAATCATCAATAAATATAGGCGCGTCCGCAAGCCTGCCTGCGGCATTGGTAAGCCTGGGCCAGTCTTCCTTGCCTATGAACCCCTTGCGGACGCGTGAGGCGTCCACCATGCTCTCCGAGCAGAGCATCCTCATGGCAAGCTGTTCCTTGGACATTTCGAGGCTGAACACAGCCACAGGCATCCTGAAATTCACCGCCGTGTTCTGGGCTATGTTCAGGGCAAAGGCCGTCTTGCCCATGCCCGGCCTGCCGCCGATGATTATCAGATCGCCGGGCTGAAAACCCGATGTCAGTTCATCAAGGTCTTTAAACCCGGTCGATACGCCGGTGATCGCCTCTTTCTTGTCGTAAAGCTGTTCGATCAGCTTGAAGGTGTCCTTTATGACATCCTTCATCGTCGAAAACGACGAACTCGTCCGCTGTTCGGCAATATCAAAGATCACGCTCTCCGCGTAATCGACCAGATCGTCGGCCTCCGAACTCTCCTCATAAACCTTTGAAGTAATGTTGGTCGCAGTCCTGATGAGAGACCTGAGCACGGCCTTTTCACAGACAATCTTTGCATGATAGCGGATATTGGCCGAGGTCGGCACACTGTCGGCAAGCGCAGAGAGATAAGCCAGGCCCCCGACTGCGTCTATATCTCCGCTGCGGCGAAGATAGTCGGTAAGGGTCACGATGTCTACAGGTTCGTTTTTGTCATAGAGATCGAGAATGGCCCTGTAAATGCGGCGGTGGGCTTCCTTATAAAAATCGTCGGCCTCAAGACGCATCTCAAGTACGGCGGGCAGGGCCTCGTTATCGAAGATAACGGCGCCGAGCACCGCCTGTTCGGCCTCGATATTCTGGGGCGGCAGCTTCTGGAGTTGTAGATCGGCTTCTTTCAATTCAAGCCACCGGATCCGGTATGTTTAATAAATCAAAAACCCTATTCGGGCTCTACATGCACAGTAATGTCCGCTGCGACATCAGAATGCAGCTTAACGGAAACCTTGTATTCTCCGATCCTCTTGATAGGCTCTTCCAGATTGATCTTCTTCCTGTCTATCTCTATACCGGCAGCCTTGAGCGCGTCGGCTATATCCATGGCGGTAACCGACCCGAAAAGCTTGTCTTCTTCTCCGACCTTGGCCTTGATCGTCACTCCGGTAGCGGCGATCTTTTCAGCAAGGCCCTCGGCCCCGGCCCTGACCTTCTTGGCAATCTCGAGTATCTGCCTCTTCTCGTGCTCAAATTCCTTGACATTCTTTGTGCTCGCGTCGACAGCAAACCCCTTGGGCATCAGATAGTTCCGCGCAAATCCGTCTTTAACCGTAATAACCTCGCCGATGCGGCCAAGGTCTTTGACATCAGCCTTGAGAATAACCTTCATATAAACCTCTCCTTGGTTTTGGTATAGTTCCGTAAGGGTAATAGTATACTAAATTGGAGCGGAAAAAGAGAAATATTAATAAAGACCCGTTAAGGCAGTAACCCTAACAGGCGTTTATTCAGCATTCAAGCCGTCAATAAGCTGTATTTCTGCAGTGAAAATGCCTCAAATTGCCGCTATAGTCGCCGGACAGGATATCGAACACCCCGTTTTTCAGTTGAACAAAGGGCGAACTGTGTTCATTCATGCGGATGTCCGGCAAAAAACCGGTCTCCGCAAACCTGAGCGCTCCGAAATTGACCTTACCCTGCGCTTCGGCCCTGTATCCCCGTATCCTGCCGTCCCTCTGTCCGACAAACAGGTAAACCGCCTTATCGTCTTTGACAATCGCAGGGGTCGAAAAACCGTCCGCGCGAATATTGTCAAAAACCCCTTCTATCCGCTCCCACACAGGAACTCCATGCCTTATCTCCCTGATACCAAAGGCATATATCCTGCCGCTTCCGGACCCTGTAATGAGTGTCCATTTACCGTTGCCCTCAGAGTCAAAAATCACCGGGGTGCTGTGCTCCCTTACCTTGACTCCCGTAAAAAAGTTATGCTGCTCCTTCCAGCCGGAGCTCCTGTTCAAAAACGCCCTGATCCTGCCGTTGCCCTGACCGGTAATCAGCAACTCCCTGCCTTCCCATTCCGTCACAATTCCGCGCGAAAACCCCTCTACCCTTACACCATGAAAATAACTCGTATTCTCGGCCCAGGGAACGCCCTCGGCTGATTCAACCCTCTCGAAAAGCCTGAGATTGCCGTCCATATTCCCGACCACCAGATGTTTCTTGTTCCCGATAGTGCATACTGTAGGCGAGCATACCGGACCGGCAAAAAGCCTGTGGCTGAAAATAGTCCATCTTTTCCTGAGAGAAGAAAAATCGCCGTTATGATTTTCATAATAATTGAACGTGCCGTCTCCGTCAGCCACAACCAGATCGATCCTGTTCCTGTCTAATGCCCTGGTAAAAGCAGGCGAGGCAAATGAGCTCGTCCTGATTCCCATGGGGCGATTATGAGCGCCGTTCTTCCTGATCTCGTACATTGCGAGTTTGCCCATATTATTGCCTACGACAAGAATGACCTTATTGCCTGTTTTGACGGCGGCAGGCACTGCATACATACCAAAACCGGCTTTCACAGGCGGATGATGGTCCCTCACAAATTTGATTCCATTGCCTGAAGAAATATTCCTGAAAAAAAACAGCTTGCCCTCTGAATTGCCCGCAATTACATCCGGCTTACCGTCAAAATTGTAATCCACTACAGTGATCGCAGCATCCTTTCCTACAGGCGACCCGATGGCTCCTGTTCTCTTCCAGTCCGGACTGTCGGCGCTGCCGGCATTTGAATAAAGGACAATCATCCCGGATTCGGACGAGAACCCCCCGGTTCCAACAAGGAGTTCGGCCTTGCCGTCGCCATCGAGATCGGCTAACACAGGAGACGAAACCGCGCCGGCCCTTACATTGCCGAAATATCCGTATACCTGCTGCCAGCGATGCCTTGCAGGATCGCCTGAATTCCTGTAAAGATATATATCACCGTTCTTGTTTCCGATAACCATGTCCTGCCGGCCGGACCCGGCATTGTCATAAAAACTCATCCTCATGAAGGGCATCGAATCTATGCCGCTGAGATTGGTGCTCTTTGAGGTGACCTCTTCGCACGAGATCTCTTCTACCGTACGTTCCGGCAGCGTTACAGGAGCCTGCACTCTCTCTTTTTGAGCAGCGCACGACATGAGTAACATAGTCGAAACAAGAAGAAGAGCCCTGAGGAACCATGAAAATAATCTGTTCATGCAATTACCCGCTTTTAAAAAATAAGGGGCGGGACAATATCCCGCCCCTTGTGACTGCCAAATTATAAACTATCTGCCGATAACTTCAAAATGGACACGCCTGTTTGCCTTTGCCTCAACAGAATCCTTGTTATGAGGAGTAGGGGTCTCAGGCATAATCAGCCTTGTCTCTCCATAAGAAATGGTAGACATGCGTGATTCGCCGATATTGCCCTCTTTTGCGAGGAATTCCATGACCGCGCCAGCCCTTCTGTCGCCAAGCCTCATATTGTAATCATCCATACCATGCGCGCATGTGTGGCCTTCGATCCTGACCGAAATCCCCGGATTGGCCTTCATGACCCTGATGTTGTCGCGGAGAATCCGTTCCGCCGTGCTCGTAAGCGTCGCCTTGTCAAAATCGAAATTGATGTCCTTAAGGACTACCGGCTCAGCAGCGGGCGGAGGCGGGGGCGGAGGCGGGGCAACATACTTCTGCGGACAAAGGGCCTTTGTCATCTCAATCGACTTCTTTGCCAGCTCAATGGCGTCTTCCGTCCTGCAGGTCATATAGACCTCATAGGCATTGTCTATCGTAGCCTTGGAGGCATTGAATTCATCCGGACATTCCCTGTCCTTGCCTGCAGCGCGGGCAGCCGCCAGATCGTTATCCGCCTGGACCATCTCGCTCGGATAGGCAAGATACCCCGGTCCTCTCTCGCTCGGGGCTTTTGACAGACCGCAGCCTGCCAAGAGCGCCAAACTCATTAAGCCTACAACAGTAAAACAGAACTTCTTCCAGCTCAACATAGTCGCTCCTCCTTTTTGTAATGCTGTTTTAAGACTATTATACAAACAAATAATCGGGTCATCAAGCCGGACATCCTGAACTCACGCCGTAAATCCCGCCGGAAGCGAATAGTTTACAGCGCATTCCGGATCATCGGCGCGCGATGGAGTCAGACCTCTGCCGGACCGCTTCATACAGGCAAATTGCCGCCGAAACGGCCGCATTCAGGCTCTCAGCCCGGCCCGCCATCGGTATCCTGATAGCGCCTGCCGAGTGTTCAAGGACAAACCCGGACACCCCCCTTGCCTCGTTTCCAAAGACAACGGCGCAGGGCAACGTCAGATCGGTTTCATAGAGAGATTTTTCTGCCCGGACATCCGCGGCGTACAGACGAATGGACCTTTCGGCAAGATAATCCACAAGCTCTTCCCGTCCGGCCCTCACCACAGGCAGGTTGAATATGCTGCCTGCGGTCGCCCTCACCGCCTTTGGAGAATACGGATCGCAGCTGTCGGGCAGGACCAGGACCGCATCCGCGCCCGCGGCGTCCGCTATCCTGATGATAGTCCCGAGATTGCCCGGATCTCCGATGCCGTCGCACACGGCGACGAGGGGCGTCCCCGCAGGCCCGAGCTTATCAAGAGCAATGTCGTTTACTGCAACCACTGCGAGTATACCCTGCGGAGATTCCGCGTCCGACATCTTCGACAGGATACTGCCGGAGACCTCGACGACTTCTTCCGGCAGGGACTCCGCATCGGCAAGACTGAGGAGAATGGCCTTGCCTTCCGCCGTCCGCGCGTATTCGGGGGTGTAAAAGATCTCCCTGACCGGACAGGCCGCAGCCAGCGCGGAGATTACAAGATTCGGCCCCTCGGCTATGAAAAAACGGTCGTCCGCCCGCCTCTTTCTCATAGCGATATCAGCGGTCTGTTTGACAAGCCTGTTTGACGGGCTCGTGATCTTTCTGGCTTCCATATAGGCAATTATAGCCTTAATTGTTCAGGGATTTGCAACAGGCGTCAGAAATTGACGCTGAACGGCGCGGGGACAAAGGTGATGATGAAGATAATCAGGGAAACGATGCCGGCCAGACGCCTTCGCCGGTCAAGCGGCTGCTCCCAATAGTAGACAGGAGGATGCTGTATCTTCATTATGAGCAGCAGCACGGCCCAAAACGCCCATCCTTCCCATAAAAATATGCCCATTACCACAAGAACAGCCACAATGGCTATCGACAATATCCTGCTCCTCTCGCCCAGAAAGGCATATGCGATATGCCCGCCGTCAAGCTGGCCGACGGGTATCAGGTTCAGCGTGGTCACAAACATCCCGATCCAGCCTGCAAAGGCAATCGGATGAAGAACAATATCGAAATTGTCCGGGACAATCCCGACAGTCAGACCCGTAAGCATAGAGAAGAGAAGGGAGTCTCCCAGTATGAGCGTCCCCTCGGCATGCGCCGCAGGCGCGATGTCCGACAGGTAAAGCCCTGTTACAGATGCGAGGAGCGAGACAAGGAATCCGGCTATCGGCCCGGACGCGCCTATATCTATAAGGGCGCCCCTTGTGACAATCGGTGACTTCATCTTTATGAACGCGCCGAAGGTGCCGAGCAGGTTCGGAGCCGGTATGAAATACGGCAGCGTTGCGTCGACGCGGTGTATCCTGGACGCAATGTAATGGGCAAGTTCGTGTATCAGCAGTATAAGCATCAGGGTCCCGGCAAAGGGAAACCCCTGTATTATCCCGGAAGGGTCCTCAAAAATATCACTACCCTGCTGGAGCGCGCCGGCCCCCAGGGTAGTAACAAAGGTGAGGGCAAAAAGGGTGATCTGGATCAATGGGAGTTTCTTCATGGATCAGGCCCCCACCAGCCTGCCTTTCAGGTCATAGTCATAGGCGCCGACAATCTCCACCTCAATAAAATCTCCTGCGGACGGGGCCGGACCTTTTTGTCCCTTCAATGCCTCAGCCCGCTCATTCGGCCTTTCTATTATGACCACCCCGTCTATCTCGGGCGACTGCGACTCGAGCCTGCAGATTATTACCCTGTCATCGATCTCGTCGACGAGCGCCCTGAAGCGCCTGCCGACCAGCTCCTCATTCTTTTCGAGAGAAATCATGGCCTGACGTTTCATGATATTATCGAGCCTGCGCTGCTTGACCTTTTCGGGTATCTGCCCCTTCAAGCCGGCCGCCGGAGAACCCTCCTCACGGGAATATGCAAACACCCCGAGCCTGTCGAACCTTGTCTCCTCTATAAAATCGGCAAGCCCCATGAATTCCTCTTCGGTCTCCGACGGGAATCCGACGATGAATGTGGTCCGCAGCGCCACACCGGGTATCGTGCGCCTGATCTTCCGGATGAGCTTCACATATTCCTTCCGGACACCGCGCCTGGCCATCAGCTTCAGCACACGGTCTTCGGAATGCTGGAGAGGGATGTCGAGATATTTGCATATCTTCTCCTCACCCGCCATAAATTCGAGCAGCTCATCGGTTATCCCGGTCGGATAGAGATAAAGCAGCCTGATCCGGAAGTCCCCCTCAATGGCCGCCAGGTCCCTGAGAAGGGCCACAAGACCATAGCCGTCCTGATGCCCCTGATAGTTGCAGATATCCTGGGCGACAAGGATAAGCTCCTTCACCCCTGAACGGACAAAGGCTGCGGCCTCACTGATGACGGTCTCCTGCGGAACGCTCCTGAACCTGCCGCGTATGGCCGGTATGACGCAGAATGAGCATTTCTTGTCGCAGCCGTCGGCGATCTTGAGATAGGCGTATGAAGGACCGACGCCGGGCATTTCAGGCTCCCCTTCTTTTTTCCCTTCCGAACTTCCGCGCTTCAGGGCCTTTTGGGCCAGGCAATATTCGAGAATCTTTTCATCTTCCCCGACGCCGAATATGGCGTCGATCTCAGGGATCTCTTTCAGCAGTTCGTCCCTGTGCCTGCCGGCAAGGCAACCGAAGACCACAAGACGGAACTGCGGACCGTCTTCCCTGAGTTTTGCAAGCCTGAGTATCTCTGAAATGGACTCTTCGGCCGCGTCCCTGATGAATCCGCAGGTATTTACGAGGACCACATCCGCGTCGAGGGGATCATCCACACGACGCAATTTTCTCCGGACGCCGCCCTCCGCAAGCCGGCGCGAATCAGTCATGTTTTTAGGACAACCGAGAGTGGAAATATAAACCCGGATCATAATGGAATGACCGGGATCTGCGCCGCCCTAACAGCCAAAGTGCTCATATCCTGCCGCCGTCAGGGGAGAACTTCCACCCTCTTTGTCGATCACAACCCTTTCACCGTCCGTGATCTCTCCGATGCAGGACACCTTGACGTCGTGGGCATTATTGTAGGTTTCGAGCGGGAAGCAGGCGGAGGTGAAGAGCAACTCGTAATCCTCTCCTCCCGAGACAGCCAGCCTGTATGCGTCCAGTCCGAGCTGCGCCGACACACCCGACAGCTCGCGAGAAAGGGGAATCCGGTCCGCGTATAAAACAGCCCCCACACCGCTCTCGTCGCACAGCCTGTTCAGGTCTATGAAAAGCCCGTCGCTCAGGTCGAGCATTGCAGCGGCATACGGCGCGATATCACGCGAATCCCTTGCAACCGGGACGAGATGTCGCCTGATAAGCCTGAGGCCCGCATCCCAGTCCAGCCCGGCAGTACCGCCGTTAACAAGTTTTAATTCCCTTCCCGTATTATCGCCGGGAGCTGCAAATACCGGCTGCCGCCTGACCGCCTCCCTGGATTCGTCATCGAGCATATTCAGTATCCTGAGGCCGCAGCCCGAATCACCGGTGGATGAGGTCACATAAATCCTGTCTCCCGGCAGGGCGCCCTTTCTGTAAACAACCCTGTCGCCCTCCCCGATAACGGTAGCCGCAAGTATGGTGTCGTTCCTTGAAGAACAGAGATCGCCTCCGAGCAGGGCCACATCGTAATACCTGATTGCCTCCTCGATGCCGTCGTAAACCCCGTCGAACATCTCTTCATCGGCTCCTGAGGTAAAGGCCAGATCGAGGAATATGAATTTGGCTACACAGCCCATCGCCATTACATCGCTGACATTGACCGATATGAGCTTGAAACCGAGATGCAGAGCCGATGTATAAGCGAGGTCGAAATGCACTCCCTCGTTCATCATGTCGGTAGTGACTACGATCTTTTTGTCATTCGGGGCTATTACTGCGCAATCGTCGCCGATTCCGGCAATGACGCGTCCCCCGGCCGGATTTTTAAATCTTTCCCTTACCCCTTTTAGGAGCTTTAACTCCCCTTTTTGGGCCAGTCGCGTATTTTCCATTCAGTTTCCCTGTTTTCTTCGGCCCCTTCGTCTTCAGTACCGGCTTTTTCGCAGCCTTTGCAGCCCCGGGACGCGCAGATGTCTTGCCCTTGCCCGGTTCGAGCGCGGTCCTGAGGGCCTCATCGACCATATCGACCATCACAAAGTTCATGCCTTCCTTCACATATTTCGGCAGTTCATCGAGGTCCTTCCTGTTCTTCTTGGGCACAATCACCGTCTTGATGCCCATCCTTTTTGCCGCAAGGGCTTTTTCCTTCAGCCCGCCTATCGGCAACACCCTGCCCCGGAGAGTGCTCTCCCCGGTCATCGCCACGTCCTTCCTGACCCGCCTTCCGGTAAAGGCGGACGCTATGGCCGTCGCCATGGTTATCCCCGCTGAGGGGCCGTCCTTGGGGATGGCTCCTGCAGGCACATGGATATGGAGGTCATTCTGGGAAAAGGCGTCCGAGCTGATCCCGAGTTCCTTCTCTTTTGACCTGACATAACTCAACGCCGTCTGGGCGGACTCCTTCATCACATCTCCGAGTTGACCGGTCAAGGTCAGCACGCCCTTGCCCTTCATCAGGGAGGCCTCTATGAAGATCACATCTCCGCCGGCCTCGGTCCATGCGAGCCCGGTGCACACCCCCACCTCGTTGCGCTTCATCTCCTCTTCAGGCAGGAACTTGGGGGCCCCAATGAATTTCGAGATATTTGCGCCTGTTATGTTGAATGTCCCGGTCTTGCCCCCGGCCACCTGCTTGGCGACCTTCCTGCAGAGATTGGCTATCTCCCTTTCGAGATTCCTGACACCCGCCTCACGTGTATACTGGGTGATCATCTGCTCCAGGGCCGAGTCGTTTATCTTCATAATCTTCTGGGTAATGCCGTGTTCGTCAAGCTGCTTGGGCACAAGGAATTTTTTCGCTATCTGGAGCTTCTCTTCGCTCGTATACCCCGACAGGTAAAGTATCTCCATCCTGTCCCTCAAAGGCCCCGGGATGGTGTCCGTGAGGTTGCCGGTCGTTATGAACATTACCCTTGAAAGGTCGTACGGCACCGCAAGATAGTGGTCCATGAAAGAGTTGTTCTGTTCCGGATCGAGCACCTCGAGCAGGGCGGAAGACGGGTCTCCCCTGAAATCAGAGCCGAGCTTGTCTATCTCGTCGAGCATGAAGACCGGGTTGTTTGTCCCTGCCTGCTTCATGCCCTGAATGATCCTGCCCGGGAGAGCGCCCACATATGTCCTGCGATGGCCCCTTATCTCGGCCTCGTCCCGCACACCGCCGAGAGACATCCTTACAAACTCCCTGCCGAGAGATTTTGCTATGGACCTGCCGAGAGAGGTCTTCCCGACGCCGGGAGGGCCTATGAAGCAGATAATCGGGCCCTTCATCTTCTCCTTGAGCTTTCTGACGCTGAGGTATTCGAGTATCCTCTCCTTGACCTTTTCGAGATCGTAGTGGTCGTTGTTGAGTATCTTTTCAGCCACCTTGATGTCAAGCTGGTCTTTTGTGCCCTTCGACCACGGTATCTCGCTGAGCCATTCGAGATAGGTCCTGATGGTGCCGGACTCGGCGCTGTCGGGATGCATCTTTTCGAGCCGCCTGAGCTGTTTCTCGGCCTCTTTTGCAACCTTTTCGGGCATCTTCGCTTCGTCGATCTTTTTCCTGAACTCGCTGATCTCCTCCGCCCGCTCATCTATGTCCCCAAGCTCGCGCTGTATGGCCTTCAACTGCTCGCGCAGGAAGTACTCGCGCTGGGTCTTGTCTATCTCTCCGCGCGCCTCGGTCTGTATCTTCTGCTGTATGGTAAGGAGCTGTATCTCCCTTTCGAGCATCTCTCCCACGCGTTCGAGCCTTTTGATGGGATTGGACATCTCGAGTATCTCCTGGGCCAATTCGGTCCTCAGCCCGAGATTGGACGCTATGAGGTCCGCAAGCCTGCCCGGCTCATTCAGGTTTTCGATCACCACCATAACATCCGGCAGCACAGTCCTGCCGAGAGTGACTACCTTGTCGAACTGCTCCTTGATATTCCTGATAAGGGCCTCGTTTTCTATGCTCATATTCCCAGACCCTTTTTCCAGAAGTTTTTCGATCTTTGCCGTAAAGAAAGCCTCCGACTGCGTGACCTCGACAGTCCTGGCCTTGCTGAGGCCCTGGATCAGCACCTTGACCCTGCCGTCGGGCAGCTTGAGCATGCGCATGATCTGGCAAACGGTGCCTACGGAATAGAGGTCCGACGGGGCGGGCGACTCTATGTTTATATCTTTCTGGCTGAGCAGCAGCACCATGCGGTTCGAGTTCAGGGCGCTGTCTATGGCCTTTATGGAGATATCCCTGCCGACAAACAGCGGGATGATCATGAAAGGGAAGACCACTATATCTCTTACAGGCAATACTGGAAGCGTATCCGGTATCTCAACCTCTTTATATTTATCTTTATCATCAATTTCAACTTCGCTGAATTCTTCGGCGTTATTCATAAAGTGGCCTCCCTATAACCTGCGCGACCTGATATGCCTGCATTGTACAACCCCAGCCTGTTTACGGGGCCTGCAAATTCCTTACCTTTTCGACCAGAAACTTCCTGAAGGCAGAGGAAAGCTCCTTATTGGCAAGGGCAAAATCCACAGTCGCCTGAAGATAGCCCAGCTTGTCGCCCGCATCGTACCTTCTCCCTTTTATAGCATATCCATAAATGGGCCTTTTTTTAACAAGCGTCTTCAATGCGTCGGTAAGCTGTATCTCTCCGCCCGCCCCGGGTTTCTGTTTTTCGAGTATGTCGAATATGTCCGGAGTAAGTATATACCTTCCGATAATGCCGTTCGTTGACGGAGCGTCTTCAGGCTTCGGTTTTTCGACGAGGTCCCTGATCTCATACACCCCGTCGCGCAAATTGCCGTCGATAATACCGTACCTCTGGACATCGGCCTTGTCGACCTTCTCGACGGCAATAACAGGAGACTGCGTCCTCTCGTATATCTCCATCATGTCCTTCAGCGCAGTCGAATCCTGATCAAGAAGGTCGTCGCTGAGTATGACCGCAAACGGCTCGTCCTTCACAAAGGGTTTTGCGCAGAGGATCGCATGCCCAAGGCCCAAGGCTACACCCTGGCGGATATAGGCAAACTTGATCTGCTGCAGCTTGTTGATCTCATCCAGCAGCTTTTGCTTGCCGGATTTTCTGAGCTTGTCTTCAAGCTCATAGGCCGAATCGAAATGGTCTTCAATCGTCCTCTTGTTCTTGCCGGTAATGATGATGAACTCTTCGATCCCGCAACGGACGCACTCTTCAACCCCGTACTGTATAAGCGGCTTGTCCACAATAGGCATCATCTCCTTGGGCGACGCCTTTGTAGCGGGAAGAAACCTGGTGCCGAGTCCTGCAGCAGGGAAAATCGCTTTCTTTATGGAAGTCTTCATGTTTTTTCGGCTCCGGACACTTGAATTAAACTCGTATGGCGCCAAGCGCCGGGGGATTTCAGTCCATGCATCCCTTTAGACGCCAATCTCCCCGTATGTTTGATATTGCCGACTATTTCACGGATTTCAGAGACTTAGGATTATACCCAATGTCGGCGGATGATGGCAACAATCGGAAGAGAAATCAGTGTATTTCCGGGTGTCCGCTTGACAAAGGAAGTACGATCAAATACCCTTTAACTATAAAGTTATTATCCAATCATAAATCAGTCGGACGGCATCACCATACCACAGACTGAAGAATGGTCAAATAAACCGGGGCTTTGGGGAGGGAAGCGTTGGGACATACAGAAACCGGGGTAATCCGCCATATGTATCGGCGTCAAAAATAATCATCAATACGTGATCGAGGGACAATACCATGGAAAACAAACCGGCAAACCAGCAGCAGGATGATCTGGAGCAACTGATCGCACGTGTCGCGCGGGCGCAGGAACAGTATTCCGCTTTTTCGCAGGAAAGGGTAGACGCCGTCTTCCGTAAGGCCGCATCAGCGGCAAGTTCGATGCGCATTCAGCTGGCAAAGGCCGCCCGCGAAGAAACAGGTATGGGGGTGGTCGAAGACAAGGTCATCAAAAACCAGTTCGCCTCGGAATACATTTACAACAAATATAAAGATGAAAAGACCTGCGGCGTGATTGAGGTCGACACGACATACGGCATCAAGCGTATCGCAGAGCCGATAGGCATTATTGCGGGGATTATCCCGACGACAAACCCGACTTCAACGGCCATTTTCAAGGCATTGCTGGCGCTGAAGACACGCAATGCGATCATCTTTTCACCCCACCCCCGCGCAAAACATTGCACCATACTGGCGGCAAAGACCGTACTGGACGCTGCCGTAGCGGCAGGCGCGCCGGAAGATATCATCGGCTGGATTGAAGAGCCTACCATTGATCTGAGCAACCGCCTGATGCACCACAAGAAGATCAATCTGATACTTGCGACCGGCGGCCCCGGCATGGTGAAAGCGGCATACTCCAGCGGAAAGCCCGCCCTCGGGGTCGGCGCAGGCAATACGCCTGCCGTCATCGACGAAACCGCCCATCTGCGCATGGCGGTTTCGAGCATCCTGATCTCCAAAACCTTTGATAACGGAATGATCTGCGCCAGCGAACAATCGGTAATAGTGGTGGACTCGGTGTATGATTTCGTCCGTCAGGAATTCATTGACCGCGGCGCTTATATTTTAACCCCCGAAGAAAAAGATAAAGTCGGCGCGGTGATCCTGAAAGATGGGAAGATCAGCGCGGACATTGTCGGGCAGAGCGCTGAAACGATCGCAGAGATGGCGGGGATTAAGGTCCCGAAAGACGCTAAGGTCCTGATGGCGGAATGCGCAAAGGTCGGGAGCGATGAAGCCTTCTCTTATGAAAAACTATCTCCCACCCTGGCTCTGTACCACGCCGCGGATTTCAGGGCTGCCGTCGATCTTGCCGACAAGCTGGTCCGTTTCGGCGGGCTGGGCCATACCTCCGTGGTCTATACGGACGCAAGGAATATCGACCGCATTGATTATGCCGGCGCAAGACTGAAGACCGGGAGAGTCCTCATAAACACTCCGGCATCACAGGGCGCCATAGGCGATATCTACAACTTCAAGCTCGATCCGAGCCTGACCCTGGGCTGCGGATCGTGGGGGGGGAATTCCGTGAGTGAAAATGTAGGCATCAAACATCTGATCAACGTAAAAACGATTGCAGAGCGGAGAGAGAACATGCTCTGGTTCAGGGTCCCGCCCAAGATCTATTTCAAGTACGGATGCCTCCCGATTGCGTTGCAGGAGCTTGCGGGAAAGAAACGCGCCTTTATCGTCACCGACAAATCCCTGTTCGATCTCGGATACACCAACAAGATCACCACTATCCTGGAAGAGCTGAAGATCGACATAGAGATCTTTCCCGAGGTCGCGCCCGACCCGACTCTCAGCTGCGTCACCAGGGCGCTTGACCGCATCAGGGGATTCAAGCCCGATGTTTTTATTGCGCTCGGCGGCGGATCGCCTATCGATGCGACGAAGATCATGTGGGCGATGTACGAGCATCCGGAAATCACCTTCGACGGACTTGCCCAGCGCTTCATGGATATCCGTAAACGCATATACAACGTGCCCGAGCAGCCCAGGAAATCGCTGATGGTCGCCATACCGACCACCAGCGGCACAGGCAGCGAGGTGACGCCGTTTGCCGTAGTGACCGACGATGTGACGGGCATCAAATATCCTGTTACGGATTATGAGCTGACGCCCGACATGGCCATTGTCGATCCGGAACTGGTACTCAATATGCCCAAAAAGCTGACGGCAAATTCCGGGATAGACGCCATGGTGCACGGCATCGAGGCATACGTCTCCACCTTTGCCAACGAGTACACCAACGGACAGGCTCTGGAAGGGATGAGACTGCTGAATAAATATCTGCCCGACGCATATGAGAAGGGGGCTGCGGCCGTCAAGGCGCGTGAAAAAGTGCATTATGCTTCGTGCCTGACAGGCATGGCGTTTGCGAATGCGTTTCTCGGGGTCTGCCACTCTATGGCGCATAAACTCGGCGCTGCGTTCCATCTCCCCCACGGTCTGGCAAATGCGCTTTTGATCAGCCAGGTGATAAGGTATAATGCGACGGACGTGCCGAAGAAACAGGCGGCCTTTGCGCAGTACAAATATCCGCTCGCAATAGACCGTTATGGAAAGATCGCCGATTACCTCGGTGTGCAGGGCGCAACCCCCGATGAAAAAGTGGACGGGCTCGTCGCAAGGATGCAGGAGCTGAAAAAGATCCTGGATATCCCCATGTCCATCAGGGAAGCGGGCGTCAACGAGGCGGATTTCATGTCAAAACTCGATGAACTGTCCGAACTGGCGTTCGACGATCAATGCACCGGCGGCAACCCGAGATTCCCGCTGATTGCAGAGATCAAAGAGCTGTACATAAAGGCATGGAACGGAGATATTGCCTGACTGCTTCCTGAAGATATGCAGCGAAGGAATCATTGCAATGCATCTTGCCGGGGCCTGACACGAAGCAGCGAACCGGCAGGATACATTGCTGTTAAATATACGTTTTATTGACATTACCCGTATTATCTGTTAACATCATGCAACCGGTAAATCTTATATCATCCGGATAAAATGTTATCAGGACGATATAATGGACTTGATGATACCCTGTCAAATGACGGATTTTATAATAAATAACCATTTGCAACCATTTGTTATAATCGCAATCCTTTTGGTCCCTGTCGCATCACTTCTTTATTTTGGGCGCATAAATCCGCGGCAAATAAAACCTTATTACAGGGAATCAGAAGCTCCTATGGAATATGATCCAATAAGGACGGCAAAATTAACCAGTGAAAAGGAGTAATCCATGGAATTGGTAATAATGATTATTCTTATAGTAGCCGTAATTTTGTTATGCAAAATAGCCTTTGGGGGGGAGACCCTCATCCTGTCCTCAAACTCCAATGACTGGATAATTCTGCTGTCGCACAAAACCAAAAGCGACGGAGATATCAATAAGGCGTCCTGGGATACTGAAGAGCCTCTTCTCATAGAATTCATTCCCGTTTTCGGCTGGAAATATAAAGAAGGATCTTTGACCCCGATAATTGCCCCACGTTATAAGCTTGGCGAACTCCTGGCCCATTCGCAAACTGATGGTAAAGCCGAATATGAGAATATGGCATATTTCATTCGTGACGGGATTGCCTTCAACGTTGATGACAACCTGCTTTCTTACGATATCTGGGACCATATCAAAGGGTATAAAATTGAGATCAGAGGCGATGTCCCCGATATTTACAGACCCAAGATTCTGGAATTGGAACAATATTTAAAAGACCTGGAAGAAGTTTCGAGCATCATAAAAAAAATCAAGGAAAACAACAAGGAAGACAAGACATAGAAATCATTGGGGACAGCCGGCATCCATCGGCACAGACTGTAGTTCACAACGGCGCTCCGGCTCAGGCAAAAAATAAGGCTGTCCGGAGCGCCCCCGGACAGCCTTAACACTGTTGATTTTATGGTGCCGGAGACGAGGGTCGAACTCGTATGGTGCAAGCACCGAGGGATTTTAAGTCCCTTGCGTCTGCCAGTTCCGCCACTCCGGCTTCAAAGATGATATGGTCCGCGTCACACGCCCCGAACGTCAACGACAGTAAGGGCCGCTGCATCTATACCTGTTTGCGCCGGGCCTGCCGCGGCCCGATTTCACGCACTATGTAATATACACGCTTCTTTTACCGGATGGCAACCAAAAATACCGGGGCCCGGAAAGACAACGGGCGAAGCATGTCCCGGAATCGTCAGCCCGGTAATTTACGGCTTAATTCCCCTCTTTATTCCACATATCAAGCTTTTCCTGAATGAATCCTGTTATCTGCCGGCCTTTTGCAGAACCGCTGCCATTGATGATCAAAGGGGCCCCAAACGAGAAATATACCTTTTTCCCGGGGTCCAAAGGGCCAAAATCCCTTGAGCATGTCCCGACACCCCAGGCGTCGGTTTTCAGTGCAAAAGGCACAACAGGGACCCCGGCCCTTGACGCCAGTTTCACCCCCAGGGTATTGAAATCTTCAGGCCTGAATACAACACTTCGTGTGCGCTGGGGGAAAATAACTATGGATATTCCCTGCTGTAACTTCTTCGAGCCCTCCTCCAGCACCAGCTTCAGGTCCTCCCTGGGATTTTTCCTCGTTACAATAATGGGATCGCCATAGCGGACCAAATGTCTGTATACGGGGATATGGACCAGATCGCTTTTGACTACAAAAGTCATGGGCTTCAGAGGTTGAACGATACAGGGGAGCACAAAGGTTTCGAGCGCGCTCATATGATTGCCGATGAAGACTGCAGGGCCTTCAAAACTGCGGATATTATCGATACCTGTGACCTCGAACCCGACCCCGACATTCTCAAGCGATCTCAGGACTGCGTAACTGCCCTCCGTCCATTCCTTTCCGCTGTGAACTCTTTTGGCGGCCCTTCTGCCATATATCCAGATATGCCAGAATAACTGGATATAGAACGTATGTTTCCAGCTTAGAAAAAGCCTTGACAACAATCCGCGCGGACGGTCCGGGTCCGTTATATATGAGTTTTTATCCGCAATATTCAAGTCGGTCCCTCATAAAAATTATTCCCCATATGAGAATTCGGCAATAAGAAGCTTAAACAATTCATATCCCGGGAATCAACTCCATAAGCGCCGGCTTCTCTTTTACCAGAGGTGCGGATAATATTTCAGTATGAATCCATCCAACATGTCCACTTTGATGCCGAACCTGCCGAGGACTTTTTCAGTTATGGCGAGGAGGAGGATAACCGGAAGCATCTGCGTTGCAAGTGTGATCCTTGCGAAACCGCACCCGAGTTTCCTCACCGAGGCAAAATTATTAGGCACAAACGGCGACAGAAAGATATACTCCGACAGATAAAATATGCTTGCCGGAAGAGCGCTGAATGCGGTAAAAGTCTGAAAGAGGACATCGACGATCCTGTATCTGCTTATCATGTCCCTCAGATAACGCTTTGGTGAATATGTATTGGGATTATTGGATGTGACGCCTTCAATAAGCCACTTGACATGAACATACGAAATCACATATGCCGTTATGAGGGTGACATCAGTAATCGGCCTGAAGTGGCTCCCCGCTTCTCCATAGATGGTTCTTATCTTTATAAACCGTATCTGTGTGCCCATATCTCCGGCCTTCATGAGCAGCTCGGTCTCGGTCACATATTTCCCGGTAACCAGCCTCAGACCGCTGATTATGGACAGGGGATACAGACGGTATCCGCACTGCGTATCTTCGATAAACTGGTTGGCGACGAGAGAGACATAAAACCGCGCTATATGCATGGAATTGTAGCGCGCCCTCGGGATCTTCTCTTTTTCACTCATCCTTGACCCGACGATGATACACCCCGGATTCCGCCCGTATTCCGCGAGAAATTGAGGTATCTCCTCAGGGTCATGCTGCCCGTCCGCGTCCATGCTGAGAGTCGCGGTATATCCGTCATCCGCCGCACGCCGAAAGAGCGCCTTCAGGGCGTTCCCCTTGCCTTTATTTGTTCCAATAGAGATTACCTCCGCGCCTGCGGCGGATGCGACGGCGGCTGTGTCATCGCCGGACCCGTCGTCCGCTACTATAACCCTGTCAACATATTTCAATGCTCCGCGAACAACGTCGCCCACTGTTTTCGACGCATTGAAAGCCGGTATGACAACACAGATATCAGAGGACATCTTTTATACCTTCCATTGCAAGTATTTCTCCGGCAGCCTTTGCGCCGGAATATGCGGCGGCAAGGACACCTCCTCCAAAGTCGCCCCAATGGCCCGCGATATACAGGTTTTTCACCCCGTGACGACCCGGGCCTCTACCCCCTGGGACCTGTCTCCAGCCGAAGGCCGCGCCCCTGCAGTTCCCGGTATACTTCTCAAGAGTTGAAGGGGTCGCAGCTTCAAGCAGCGTTATCCTGTCACGTATCCCCGGGAAAATCAACCCGGCCTTTTTCAGGGTCCGGCCGATGCAGACTGTTTTATCAAGATCCCTGCCGGCAGTTACGACCATTTCATGGAAAACAACCGTATTAAAACCATGCGGGGCGCGGGACCCGTCTTCTTTTGAAGCCACGGTCACGCCTATGGTCGAGTCCTCCCGGAACTCCATGCCGGCCTCAAAAAAAGCCCCCATGTTATAAGAAGGATAATAACCCACGCTGGAGTGCGTATTCAAATCCCCTTCGACGCCTGCGTACAATATGAAAAAAGAAGTCGAGACGCCCGGATTGCGCATCATTTCAACAGCCTTATGCCTGTATCCCCCACCAAGGAGAGAACCGAAGGTCAATCCGAAGTCCGCGTTCGATATCACATATTTTGCCGCATATTCCTCTCCATTGCAGAGTCCGACGCCCCGGCAGGAGTCCCTTTCATCGAGCAGAATCCGTTCGGCTCCGCTGCCGAATATGACCTCTCCGCCGCGTTTTTTTATGCCCTCTACAAAGATATCCGCAAGTCTCTGGAAGCCCCCCTCGGGCCTGTACGCTCCAAGCTCGAAATAGCTCATCATCATAATGATAATTGCAGCAGCCGACACCCTTTCAGGTGAAAGCCCTATAAACGGACATCTGTCGGAAAGGGCCGCCTTGAGACGATGGTCCCGGAAATACTCATCCAGTAATTCCCCGTATGACCTGTCCATAAGACACAGCGCCTCAGGGGTGAGCTCCTTCAACCGGAAACTGCCCGCAATAATTGCCCGGCAGGCCGAACTCAATTGCGAGTATGCCCTGCCGATCTTTTCGAAGAACGCTCCGATTGCGGATGCTTCCGACGGGAACAGCCCTGTGAGCCTCTCCCTGTATGCATTCACATCCGAATCGACGGCAATATGAAAGTCCGGGAATCTGCTTACCCTGATCGGATCGACCCTGAGAAATCTTATGTCATTTGCGACGCCGAGGAGTTCAAGGGTCCGGTGGATCAACCCTCCCGGCGCAACCCCGGATATGCAATCCACGGCCGAATCGAAGACAAACCCCTCCCTCCTGAATGAAGAAAGATAACCTCCGGGCGCGGTATGCTTCTCAACAACAAGGGGCTTCAAGCCCCCGGCCGCCAGTATGGCGGCTCCGACCAGCCCGCCGATCCCGCTGCCTATGACAACGACGTCATACTTTTTCATCAGTGGGGTTGTCCTTTCCCGTCAGAAGCCAAAGCAGCGAAGGCAGGAGAATGAGCGTAGTCGCGGCGCAGCATAAGGCCCCGATGGTCAGGACGAGACCGAGCGAGGCAATGCCCGCAAACTCTGCGGTTATCAGGCTCCCGCAGCCCGCAATGGTCGTGGCCGCGCACATCATGATGTTCTTGCCGGACAATTTGAGGGCGTTGTTGACATTGCGCGTTTCTTCCTGCAGATACGCCTGCATGATATATATCCCGTAATCGACGCCGAATCCGAGGATAAGCGCCATTGTGCCGATGTTGATGCAATTAAAAGATGCGCCGAGCCATCCCATGACGGCCGGGGTCAGGAGGAACCCCATGCTGACCGGCAGCATAGCCATGACAAGATAGCGTTTATCTTCCCTCAGGAACAGGAGGACAAGCAGCACGTTCATGACGAGCGTGATCAGGGCCGCTAATGCGCTTCCCCACAGGATGGACGACTTGATCTCAGGGTAAAGGACCGGGCCGCCGAGCAGAGCCCAGCCCTGTCCCTCTTCCGCCACACCTTTCCTGATGGCTTCTATCTTTTCCTTGTCCCAGCCGGTCCCTGAATAGAGATAGGCGACAATAGACATGTCCTCCCTGTTATAAAAACGGCTGATGCGGGAATCGGATATACCGTTTATGCCGTCAAGGCCGATGATTCCTGCGCGATTTGCGGCGTCGACAATCAAAGAGAGATAACTTTTCAGCCGTTCAGGGTCATATGCGATGCCGTGCCTGTCGAGTTCCCGGAGCGTCGCCGGTTCGACAGCAGTCATTGAAAGGGGATGGGCCTGAAACAGCCGTCTCATCATCTCAATCGACTGTTTCTGCGCCGTCGGCGGAGGCAGCAGGCTGCCCATGGAATCGGACCGGCTGATCAGGCCCTCTCTTTTCCATTGAACGAGGAGCTGTTCGCTCCTGTCGAATGCTGCGGTGAGCTTTTCCATATTTTCGGCCCTGATCATGACCTGGAGCGGCTCGCCGGATATTCCGAGCTTATGGCTGAGCTCCTTCATGGCGGAGACGGCCCGGCTGTTTTTAATGCCGATATTATCGAAATTGCCGTCGAACCTGATTTGCGTCAGCCCGACGGCAAGTATTACAACCACAAGAATGCCTATATACACAATGCGCCGCGGATGCCTTTCGATGATTTTAGTCAGCCTGACGACCCCGGAAACCGGCTCCCTGACGGACAGGATGCGGGCCGCCCCTCCTGCGCTCACCCATACCAGCAGCGAGTTCATCAGGAACAGGTTCACGAAATAGCAGATAAGCACGCCTATCCCCGAAACAATGCCCAATTCGTACAAGCCGTCAAACCGGGTGACGATAATGCTGAAAAATGAAACAGCCGTGGTAAGCGCGGACATCAATGTGGCGGCGCCGGCCTTTGCAATAGTGATTTCCAGGGCAACCCGCCGGCCTTTTTCCAGAAGCAATTCATCACCGTAGCGCTTGATAGTTAGGAGTGAGTAGTCCACATACATGCCGATCAGCATGGCGCAGACAATGCTTGTGACTATGTTCAGGCTGCCGAAGATGAGATATGCAATGGCCAGGGTCATGGAGAGGGACGCCAGCATCGTGAATGCCGTGATCAGAAGGACAATCGGACGCACCCTGTACGCAAACCATATGATCAGGGCTATAAGCACAATCGAAAGGAGCGTAGAGCTTATGATGTCGCCGCGGATGACCCTGCGCGCTTCTTCCGAAAAAATATGCCCGCCCGTGAGCTGCACCGTAATCCCCTGCGGATTGCCGTTTTCCGCGAGGGCGGATTCGACAAGCCGGTCGAGCTCCGGCCTGAGCTTGTCCACAAATGCCATGTCCCTGCTCCTGCCGGCCGGTTTGACGAATATAAGCGCGGTGGAATGGTCCTTTGTCATGTAATAACCCAAAGAAAGGTCCAGAGGATTGTCGGAACGACTGCGCTTCATACTTGACGCAACAATCTCCCGCAGGTTCAGCGGGTCCTGATCGACAAGTTCGAAATCGGCGGGAGAAGCGACGGGAGAGACCAGCTTCTGATAATTCCGTCTGACCTGGAGCTCAATACCCGGAGGTGAGAGCCTTTCGGAAAGCTGCCTGAGCCCGGTATTGTCGAGAAAAAGGGGGAAATTCCTCAGAAAAAACCCGTTATTCCCGCCGAAGGCCGTATGGTCCACCTGCGCTACAAGCGCCGATTGTTTAAGTTTTGCGGCAAGCGTCTCTATAAGGTCGCTGTTTTCTTCGACCGGATTTGTCCGTGAAGAAATAATTACGGTAACGGATTCAAGGATATTGTACTTCTGCATGAAGTCCCTGAACTGGGAGACCGCAGGATTGCCCGACGGCAGGACATCAATGATATCGGTCCTGATCTCCATATGACACACCATATAAACAGACCCTGCTGTCAGGAGGGCGAACACGCAGGAGATAAGACGATAACGTGCAAGGACGAGGTCCGCCGCCATCTTTAAAAGGCGCTCAAGCATTGCTTTCCCCATGTCCTGCCGCAGGCTTCCGGGCGATAACCGTCTTGCTTACGCCGGGCATCAGGAACCTGTTTCCGCTCAATCCGAACAGCAGTCGGGCGACGGCCCCCGAAAGCTGCGACACGAAACGCTCCGCGAGCCGCGGCGGTATGGTAGGGCGGCCCGGGGTTACCCTTATGTCTTCAAATCCGGCCTTTTCAAGTATGCTCCTGATGGTTGCAGGAGAAAAATCATACAGATGAAACGGCAGGTCATAGAGATTGTTCCCGACGCCGAGGCGGCCGAGCAATTCCACAAGCGGCGTGGTATGAGGCACCCTCAGCACGATTATTCCTCCCGGCCTGAGCATCGCCCTGGTCTTGATCAGGGCCGCAAGCGGGTCCCGGAGATGTTCAAGCACATAAAAAGCGGTTACGACTTCGAGGGAATTTTCAGGAAACGAAGCGTCTTCTATGACCGTCCTGCAGACGTCAAGCCCCTTCGAACGGGCATATGCAAATGTCTTCTCAGCCGGTTCGATCCCGGCTGCGGCCCAGCCCCGGTTACACATCAGTTCGATGAAGTGGCCGTATCCGCATCCGATATCCAGAAGCCTGCCCTTTCCGGGAAACATGCGGTTGAGCAGGGCCGCAACCTCCAGAAAGTTGGGCCCCATAAGCCGCGCCCATGTATGCTCATCCTTGCTGCCTCTCTGGTGATATCCGTTATAGAGCGCGATGAGCGTTTCATGCGCAGGCCTCGGGTCGGCATATACCAGCCCGCACCTGCTGCATTTCACCATCCGGTATTCATTCCATATCGCCACCGGATCGCTCCCGTCAAACCCGCAGAGATTGCAATTGACGCTCTGCATGCTATTGTATTGCGATGGTTATTTCGGCCTCAGCCACGATGACGTCCCGGACATAAGCCGACGCCTCAAAAACATAGAGCGGCCGGAATTCGCTGATTACCGACGATTTGATGACAAGCTGATCGCCCGGCGTTACCGCCCGCCTGAACCTTGCGTCGCCGATCCTGCTGAGAAAGGCTGCTACAGGTTGCGCCGCTCCGATTATAAGACCGGAGGCCTGCGCCATGGCCTCGATTATCAGGACCCCGGGCATAACAGGGTTGTCCCTGAAGTGCCCTAAAAAAAACTCCTCGTTACAGGTCACATTTTTCAGGCAGACGATACTTTTGCCTTCCTCGCGTTCGATGATCCTGTCGATCAGGACAAACGGATAGGAGTGCGGCAGGATGCTTGCCGGACCATGATAATCCCCGGTCATTTATTCTCTTCGATAAATCGGACGATGGCCCCGACCGAGGTGAAAACCTTTTCAGCTGTCTGCCGATCGGCAATCTCGACGCCGAATTCCTTTTTGATGCCGACGACCAGTTCGAGCACATCAATGGAGTCGAGCTCCAGGCTCCCAGGCCCGAAAAGCAGAGTGTCCCCGGTTATCTCTTCAGGCGTGAGCTTGTTGAGTTTCAATCTTTTTATCATCAGTTCCCTGACCTTGTGAAGTGTTTCAGACATCAAATCAAACCTCCCGTTACGCAAATTGTTTCTCCCGTAATGTATGATGCGTCGTCTGATGCAAGGAATTTGACAACAGCAGCCACTTCATGTGGCCTGCCGAATCTCCTTAGGGGAATCGCCTCTATGAACCCGTCCTTTGCCCTTTTGCCGAGAGATTCGATCATTTCGGTCTCGATAACTCCGGGCGCAACGGCATTGACCCTTATCCCGAACGAAGCCAGTTCTTTTGAAAGCGCCCTGGTAAAGGATATGACCCCGCCTTTTGCGGCGGCATAATTCGTCTGCCCCGGCAATCCGGTTATCCCGCTCAGCGAAGAAATATTTATAATGACTCCTCTCCTCTGCTCTATCATATGCGCCGTCGCCGCCTTTGAGCAGTTGAAGACACCGGTGAGATTGGTGGAGATCACTTCGCTCCAGTCGTCCTGGGACATGAGCATTAAAAAGCAGTCCCTCGTTATGCCGGCATTATTGACAAGCACATCGAGCCTGCCGAACCTTGAGATCACATTATCAATCATCAGCTTTGCCCGGATATGGTCCGACACATCGGCCTGTTCCAGTGCGATGGATTGATTCTTCAGGGACAATTCGGCCTTCAATGCCTCGGCTTCAGCGCAGGATTTGGCGTAGTTGACCACTACATCATAGCCCGCCCCGGCAAAGGCCTCGACCACGGCCTTTCCAATCCCCCTGCTCCCGCCTGTGACCAGAGCTACTTTACGGGCGTTATCCTGCATTATTCCCTTCCCGGCCTCCATATCTTCAATTCATGACAGGAGATCCCACAAGGGCCCCCTTCTCCCGCTTTTTCTAAGCAGCGCCATCATGTCCGGATTACAGCGGATATCGAGCGCCGGGACAATCCAGTTAAGTCTGTCCGTTGCATGGGCGGTCACTGATTTTACCAAAGAACCCGCATTCATTGCCTGCGTAAGGTAGAACGCGGGCTCCAACAGAGTGTTCCTTTCCCGGATTATGCCGTCTTCAACAGCTTTTTGCCTGAGAGGCGTGTTCGGATAAATCCTCACCCCTATAAGAGCTATGACTGCCGTAGGCCTGACCCGGTCAAAGAGCGCAAACGTCTCCTCCAGAGTGCCCATATCCTCCCCCGGGCCACCAATTATAATATAGTGCGCGTGCGGCAAGTCAACATTACTGCAACACGCCGATGCATAGGCGATATCGCCCGGTGAAAAGCCCTTCCCGAGCGCTGCCAGCGTCTTTTCCGAGCCGCCGTCGGAACCGAATTCGACCCCCCTGCAACCGGCCCTTTTCATGAGTCCCGCCATCTCTCCGGACATGCCTAAGGGAGTCGCAAAACAGGTCCAGTCGACCCTGACGTCACGGCGGATCATCTCTTCGCATACAGCCATCGCATGTTCTTCGGGGAAGTTGAAGATATCGTCCACAAAAAAGAAATAGTCGACGCCGTACCGCATCCGGGCCTCTTTCAGCTCCTCCGCCACATCCGCGGCGTCACGCAATCTTATTTCACAACCCTCAATTGCCGGATAAGTGCAGTACGTGCATGCGAAAGGGCAGCCCCGCTTGGTCTGGACGTTCCCCATGCCGCCGAGTTCCATATACTTCCCGTTATCAAGGAGAGAACGGTCCGGCCTTGAGAAGCCATTGTCGCAGCAACCCTGGTTGACAATGAAACGCCCATTGCCGATCCTGCAGAGATTTGGGACCGAATCTGGGCTGCCGCCGTTTTGGCAAGCCTCTGCAAGCCGGACAAGGGACTGTTCACCCTCTCCGACTATACCCATTTCGAGCCCGAGATAGCGCAGCGTCTCTTCAGGGAAGATCGAGAAGCCGGACCCGCCCGCAACAATTGCCGCGCCGGTCGTCTTTTTTATTGTATCCACCATGTCTTTAACGGCAGGCAGGTAATAAACGCTCTTGCCATAGGTAAGGTTGTCGATGTTGCGGATCGAAAGACCAATCATGTCGGGCTGAAAGCCGGCGACTGCATTTTTTATTGCAGAGTCTTCCTCAAAACAGAGATCAAGGATGCGCGCCTCGTGTCCCTCCCTTTTCAGGGCGCCTGCGACATAGGACGCGCCGAGGGGAGCAACCGGGTAAGGATCGCGTTCCTTATTCGCAGAGACTATGAGGATCTTCATTCATATTTTCCGGCTGCAGTGCCAGCAGGCAGGGTCGGAGGCCAGATAATTCCCGGTGGTCTGATAGGCGTTCCCCCTGCAGCCGTAACAATCGTAACGATGATCGCATTGCCGGCACTCGCCCTCGATCCTTTCGTAGATATTCCTGAGATCGTCTATAACAGGGCTCTCCCGCAGTATTTCAGCGAGCGCCTTTTCACGTATGTTACCGACATGGATATCGACCCCGGTGCATGGCTGGACAAAGCCGCGTGAGTTCACAAGGCAGCTGTACAAATGACGCTTGCACGAAAAGGCGGCGATCGTGGGATGAGAATGCCATGCGACGCCGAAATTCGCCTTGTCGATTGCCTCCAGCTCTTCGAAAACCGCCCTGATTTCTGAAAGAGGGACATAAAGCCCGGGATGACTCCTGGCCCTGCCCTGGTCGGTCATTATCTCGAAATAGGGCATGAATCCCTGCCTGCGCGCCCATCTCCACATGTCGGGAAGTTCGGCTATGTTCTGACGGCAAATGACCGTCTGGACCCCGAGCATGACTTCATCATCCGGATAACCCGCGTTCACAAGGTGCGCGAGCCCTTTTTTCATCCTGTCGAATGCCCCATTGACTCCTGCGAGTTCATCCTGCACTTCGGGCTTGAGACTGTTGTTCTTGATGATGACCGACACCCCATGCCCCCTGAGAAACTGCGCTGTCTTTTCGGTCAGGAGAGTTCCGTTTGTGAAAAGGATCTGCCTCATCCCGAGGTCTGCTATGTATTCAACTATAGCTTCGATGCCGTCAAAGACGAGAGGCTCTCCGCCACCCAGCAATATTATCTTCCTGGCTCCAAGGTCCCTCGCCTGGGCAATAACGGATTTCATTTCGTCCAGCCCCATTTCGCCTTCTTCGGGATCGCCAGCCGAAGAATAGCAATAGACGCAACGGAGATTGCACTTGCGGGTGAATTCAAGTTCCAGCGACAGAAGTCCCCTCCTCCTCAAGCAGGCCGCTACTTCGTCGCTGCCGAAGCCCAGGGCATCCATTATATCGGCAGAGTTATTCATATGCCTTTATCCTTTTGTCCACGAAGGTGACGGCCTTGCGGCCGCCGCCTTCATACAGTCTTTTTTCGATCTCTTCGGGGCGTTCGATCTCTATGCGCGGTCTCACCCGCGCCTTTGCCAGCAGGGCGTCATGCAGTTCCGCTTCCAGCCCGCCGATATTCGGGCCGGCTCCGACCCGCAGCACGATTGCGTCCGTATGGTCTTCGCCGGTATATGCCTCGATCTGGTAATTCACTATATCTTTTATTCCAAGGAGCGCGTTTTCCACAGTCTTCGGATAAAGAGTGACCCCCTTGTATTTCAGTCTCTGGCACTTTCTGCCGAGGATAGGGCCGATGCGGCCGGAGTTTCTGCCGCACGGGCAGCCCCCGGCTATTTTAAATGTTATGTCGCCGGTCCGGTACCGGATCAACGGCATGCCTTCGACCTGGAGCGTTGTCAACACAAGCTCTCCGACTTCCCCGTCGGGAAGCGGGTTCCCATCATCATCTATTATCTCAGCCATGATAAAATCAGGATGACTATGAAACCCCTGATGGGCCTCACACTCGAAAAAAGAGAGCTGCGCCTCCGTAATGCCGTATGTGGAATAGAATATATTTCCGAAGGCCTCCTCTATCAGGCGGCCGAGGGAATTGATTTTCAGATCGGCGTCCCTGACGCTGTCGCCGATAAACACAATCTTTTTCAACCCGATATCCCCTGCCGTGATACCTTTTTCGCTCATGCGGCGGGCCATATGGGCCATAAAAGAAGGAACGGCAACCATACCCGACGGTTTCAGATTCCGGGCAAGATCAAGATGCCTCTGGATATTCTGCGGACCTATCCTTGCCACCGAGACCCCGAGTCTTTTCAGGCCTTCGTAGTACGCTATCCCGGCAATGAAGAGGTTGTCGCATGTCACGGCGAGGTGAAACAGGTCTCCCCTGACCGCGCCAGCCGCCCGGAAACCCCTTTCCTCGTTGCAGGCAAGTCTTGTCAGATCATTGGACGTCATGGAAACAAAGGCAGGCTCTCCGCTCGTGCCGGTAGTAGAGACCACTTCGGCAATGTCATGGCGCGGGACTGCCAGAAACTCCCGGTTGTTCTCCTGGAAATCCTTCCTGTCGGTAAGCGGCAACCTTTCCAGCTCGTTCACACCCTTCACACCCGGAGCCGGGACGCCGAGGCCGTCGAATCTGCGTCTGTAATAGGGAGAACGGTCATATGCGTACCGGACCGTCTCTGCGAGCAGACGGCCCTGAATCTCCTCTATATTGCGCTCCGACAGCATGTCTATAGGGTCAAACTTTTTCACTGTTCCCTGCCTTGAATGAACGATATATTCCTGCTTCACGCTTTACTGCGGCAGCATTTTTCTCGACAATGAAAAACTCTGCAAGGTATCGGCCTTCATCTGTGGACAGCCTGGGGTCCCTGACGGTAATTGCCCCGGTAATCGCCTTTTCCGCATATCCTCCGGCAATACACCCGACTGCATATTCTATCACATCGGAACATGAACTTTTAACAGGCATCACTATGCCCTCCCCCCGCAGGTCAAAGGCAATGGATATCTGCGCAGCAAGGGTATTCGGCGAAGTGAAGGGAAACAGGAGGGGACTCGCGCCGAGGAGCCCGTCGGCAAGGACCCCGTTGAAATACTCATCTTTTATGTCCTCTATCGCGTCATCGATACCGATATAAATTCCGATGTCGGAAGCCCCGCCCTGAAAGTCCAGCCCGGAATCGACCAAAGCGCAACCGGCAGCGGCAACGGCAAGTCTCTCAAGCGCATGGACAAGTCTCATCTGTTTGACCCGCCCGGTCAGCTTCTCTATGGCCTCGCAGGCGCCTGCGCTGTCGAGCAGGCTTTCCCCTGTAATTACCATTTTCATAAGGCCCCTACTATTATTGCGGAGTTCTGCCCGCCGAACCCGGCAGAAAGAGACATGGCCGCGTTGACGGTATGCTCACGCGCCAGATTGGGCACATAATCGAGGTCGCATGCAGGGTCTCTCTCTTCGAAATTGATGGTCGGCGGGACCGTATTATGGCCGATCGAAAGCAGGCAGCAGATAGCCTCTATGGCGCCCGCAGCCCCGAACGAATGACCGAGCATGGACTTGGTCGAACTCACCGGGATATTGTACGCCGCCTTTCCAAACACATTCCTGATGACTACGGTTTCCATGAGATCGTTATAGATCGTACCGGTTCCGTGGGCATTAATATAGCCTATTTCAGCCGGAGCAAGTCCGGACTGCAAAAGGGCCTCGCCAGCCGCAGCGGCCAGCCCCCTGCCTTCCCTGTGTGGAGCGGTAAGGTGATGAGCATCGAATCTCGACGCATATCCCAATATCCTTCCATATATCCTCGCGCCCCTCCGGACCGCGAGCTTTTCCGGTTCCAGCACAACAAAGGCCGCTCCTTCACCAAGAGCCAGTCCGGATCTGTTTTTATCAAAGGGCCTCACCTTCGTTTCGGTGAGGGCCTGCAGGACATGAAACCCGGTAAGGGCGAAATCGCTGAGCACATCGACGCCGCCGGCTATCATGACATCGGCCCTGCCCGACATTATCTCACGCGCAGCCGCGCCTATCGCATCTGCGCCGGAAGCGCATGCAGTAGATATAGTGAGGCCCAAACCGCCAAGCTCATGTTTTTTTGCGAGGTATGCAGCCGGGTATGACAGGGATTCCGGTCCCTTCATGCCATCCGGATGTCCTCCGCCATTCATCAGCCGTTTCTGTTTTAAAAGCATATTGCCGAGGAGCGTCCCGACTGAAATCCCGGCCTTCCGGTCATCAAGCCCGGCATCGGCAACAGCCATAATCAGCGCCGAGTCGGCAATATGAAGGAACTTGTCTTCAGGCTGCACATCAGGCCCAACATCGATCCGGGCCGCAAGCCATTCCCTGCCGGTATCGAGCATCGGAGCGGCCATTCTCCTTACGGCGTCTTTCCCCGAGCAGAGAGAGGTCCAGAACTCCCCGACCGTGCCGAACGGGCTCAAAGGAGTTACCAGTCCGATGCCGCTCACTACTACGGATCTTTTCACGGTTTGTCGAGTCTCCAGACAGACGAGTTCATTATTACGGCTCCTACGGAAAATCCAATCGACTCAAAAAGTCCGCGTGATTCCCCTGCCCCATAGAATCCATGCCAGCCCTCGCATACACTCTCCGAAAAATCGTGGCAAAGTGTGCCTCTCCTGACCCACGGCTCGTACACATATTCCTTTTCCGGGTCGGGATAACTATGGCTCAGGATATTGACCGAACCGCCATGTTTCAGGACCCTGAATATGTCCCGGTACACAAACTCGCGCAACTCCTCCGGCACATATGGGTCGGCGCATGCAAAGAAAGCTCCGTCGAAAGTTTCAGCGGGAAAGGGCAGCGGCGCGCCGAATCCGTTCCAGTATTCCGCATCGATCCATTCCACCACTGCGGGATTAGGTATCCTGCTTAACGCCCGTTCCCTGAAAACATCCTTGAAATCGAGCGCCGTCACCTTTACACTGTCGAGACATTCCTGGATCTGGAGTATATCAAAGCCCGGTCCGTAACAGAGATCCAGGACATGGGATTTTTCATCTTTTCCGGCAAGCATCATCTTTGCGAGAATAAAACGCGCGAAATTGAATTCGGCATTGCCGAGAAACTCTTCCCAAATGTGTGTCGTGCCGCTATCGAAAGTATACAGGGGCGAGCCGCCGCGCAAATATGAATCGGCATGAACAATGCACCTCTCGAAAAAATCCACCTGCCCCCTGAAAAATTCTTTCGCCATTCCGCATTCTTCATTCGACAATGCGATTCCGGGGCCGTTACCGCCCGTCCAGGAATAATTACCATTCCCCCTCTCCAACCGTCCGCACTCGCACAGAAAATCCATGAGAACACGCGCCATCCTGTTTCTCACTCCATCCCGCAGGCAGTAACCACGCTCACGCTCCAGCGCAGCAATCGCATCCTCCGGACAGAAACTATGCATGGACTCAAATATCCCCGCAATGCCCTGTTCTTCCACAAAACGCAGAAGCCTGTCCGTCAGATACTTCTGCGCGAGAAAGCGGCTCAAAAATGTTTTTATGTCCCGAGAATCCCTCTCCATGCACTTTCACACATGCCTCGAAAGAATTATCGAAGCGGCGCCCCCCGCCCCGTCCGCAGCGCACACCAGCACATTGTTCAGGCGGGAAGGAATCTCCCCACAATTGACGACCGATTGCGGTATAGATCCTTTTTTTATAGCCATCGCGGAGAAAATAGTGTCCCACATCATACTCACGGCAAAGGCGTCGCCCATAAGAGGAGTCAGGGAAGCCGTAGGTGTCCCTTCCAAAAGCGGGCCGACAGGGTTCTTTACGCCGGCCAGCGCCAGGTCCATGTCCGTAAGCTTCAGCCCCGCACTGTCCATACAACGTTCAAGCGAGTCCCGGAGCGCCGCAGACGGACCGGACGGATTGAAACCGGAGTCCATACCCGCAATATAACAATAGGGAGATGATTGGGACGCAGCCTCTTCCTTTTCAATAACAACGGAGCCTGCGCCTTCGGATATAAAAGCAACTCCAAGTCGGGTATGGTAGGCCAGTGAAAATTCGTTGAGTTCCTCGGCAGCAACAACTATCGCCCGCTCAATTTCTCCGTCATCAAGCATCCGGCAGGCCATCATAATGGATTTTACGGCTGCTTCAGCTCCGCCAAGGACCGTATGCACCGGGCCCCTGAGGCCAAAACAGATCGAGGCGTTTCCCGCCGGGGCATTAAGGACTGAGTCCGAAAAATAGACAGGACTCACAGCCCCCGGACCACTTTCAAGCAACTCCCTATGAAAAGCCTGAGTATAGTTGAGCGCGCCGTGAGTAATACCCATAAACAGGCCCGTATCATCGTTGTTGCAGGCCGGTCCGGCCTCTGCCAGCGCAAGGGCGGTTGACGCGAGCGCATACCGGGAGACCGGGGCCGCGCGCCTGAACCGCGTATCCCGGATATAATCGCCCAGATCGAAATCCCCTATTTCTCCGCACAAGATGTCCGGCAAAGACGGGAACCGGGGCAATTTGCGCATGCCTCCTGCCCCGCTACCGACTGCATTCCAGACATCATGACTTCCCATCCCGACCGGGCTCACCATTCCGGTCCCGGTAATCACTAATTTTTTCATAGGAGTTCACCAAAAACTATGGCCGCATTCGATCCTCCGAAACCGAAGGAATTTGAAATTACCGTGCTGATATCGTATTGTTTATGAATTCCGGTAACAACATTAAGCGCGCATTCAGGATCGGGTGTTTCAAAATTGATATTGGGCGGCGCCGTTTTATGTTTTATCGCAAACAGGGCGACTATCGCCTCAACCGCACCCGCAGCTCCAAGAAGATGACCCGTCATCGGCTTTATCGAACTGACCGGTATCTCCGCGGCCCTGTCTCCGAATGCGAGAGCTATGGCCCTGCTTTCCACTGCGTCATTAAGAGCCGTCCCTGTGCCGTGAGCGTTTATGTAGTCGATCTGCGGCCGGCCGGCATCCTCCAACGCGCCGCAGATGGCTGCAGCAGCTCCCTTTCCGGAAGGGTCGGGGCTTGTCATATGGTAGCCGTCGGAAGACTCTCCATAACCCTTCACCTCTCCGATTATAGTCGCCCCGCGCTTGATTGCATGTTCCAGTTCTTCGAGAACCAGTATCCCCGAACCTTCCCCCAGGACCAGACCGTTCCTGTTTTTATCAAAAGGCCGGCAAAGCCCGGGAGAAACAACCATAAGGGAATTAAAACCGGCAAAGGTAAACTCGCTCATAGTGTCGTATCCCCCGCAGATCGCGATATCATATTCGCCGGACCGCAGGGACCTGAAGGCATGCCCAATGGCATTTGTGCCGGAAGCGCAGGCATCGGACAAGACACGAAAGTCTCCCCCCAGTCTGAACTCCCTGAAAAGATTCATCGCCTGGCAACCGGCGAGGTGGTCGGACAACAGGGAAAAACGGGCTTTATGCAGCCCTTTTTCCAAGACTTCGGCATGAAACCCCTGTCCCGAAAGCATACCTCCCAGAGTTGTGCCGAGGGAGACGAGGACCCGGGTGGAGCCTATCGTATCGCAGATACCGGCCTCGGTGAGGGCCTCACGGGCTGCATGGACAAGAAGATGTGACGCCCTGTCGAGCCGCCTGCCGTCGAGATTATGCAGGTCGGTCGTCACAAATTCCTGCGCCTCGCCGCCCTGTTTCCCCCGATACTTCCGGGAATCGAAGGCCTTTATGTCCCTGATGGCGGACTCGCCTGCGAGTATTTTTACACGGTTTGCTTCACGCCCTGTTCCAAGGGCGGTGACAATACCCGTTCCTGTAATGACGACTTTTCTTTTCAAGACCCTATCCTTTTTTTCTGAAATCAATGGACCTGAAGCAGCCGTAAAAATAACACACTAATAATACAATAATCAGGAAAATCAGGAAAACTCCCGCTGCGCCGGTAAAGAAGACGAATGTTGCCAGCGCCCCGACCAGGAGAAAATATACGACAAGAGTGGATATAAGGGACTTCAGATACAGGCCGTCAATCATGAGGTCAAACCAAGCACATCCCGCATCGGGGCGAAGCTGAAATGTCTGAGCAAACCCTCGACCTTCCTCGGAGTCGCACTGATATTGAAATAGTGCATAAAACGCCGGCTGAAAGGCAGTTCGATGCGTGGCTGTTCAGAGTCGAATTCCCAGGGATGAATATAGACGAGCGCGGGGACTCCGCGCCGGTTCATCCCGCGGATGGCGGAGGCAACATAAAAATACGGCGTAAGTCTCAACGGCAGTCCGCCGCTGAAGGGTATGTTTTCATTGAACAGCCTGATGGTCGAAAGCGGGAATTCCAGGATTTTACCGCTGCCGGTGTCGAATTCCGCAGGATAAAGAGGAAAGTCCGGGCTTCCCATTCGCGTCAGAGGCACCATACTCGAATCGTAGAGGATTCCGAGCTTTCTCAGCGTTTCGAATGCCCAGGGCGTCTCCTTCCGCACGGACCATTCGGGGGCCCTGAATCCGAGCACTCTCTGTTTTGTGATCGCTGATAATGTTTCGATGGAAGCCGCGACATCCTCCTCGAATTCCGCGGCGGTCATCTCGAAGATACGGCGGTGATAAAATCCGTGAGTGGCAATCTCATGCCCTCTTTCGATGATACACCTTACAAGGTCCGGCTCTCTGGCCGCAATATACCCAAGGACAAAGAAGGTCGCCCTGGCATCATACCTGTCGAGAAGGGCCAATATCTTCTCGGTGTTCCCGGTTATGCGGTTCTCACAGGCGTCCCATTTCAGGGGATCGGTATAACCTTCGACACCGCATATATGATACCAGTCTTCAAGATCTACGCTCAGGACATTGCGCATGACGGACAAATTATCTCTTGTCCCCAAGACGCTGCGCGGCAAGTTTGCCGAACTTGCCGTCGGGAGCAAGTTCCACGGCCCCGGCCCAATATTTTTTTGCGGCTTCCCTGTCCCCCAATAACCGGGCTTCAAGATCACCCAAATTGAGCAGGATATAAGCCTTTCTGGCGGCGCTCACAGGACCGGCAAGGGCCGCTTCATATGACGCCTTTGCGCTCTTTGCCAGGTTGAACTTGTTGACTTCTCCGCCGTTTCCCGTGACATTACCCATGCCGTATTGACTCCCGGCGTCAATGCCGGACTGTCTTGCGCTATCGACGTAATAATCAGCCTGCGCAATATACGCTTCGGGATTATTCGGCTTATAGACGAACGACTTCATAAGGGCCTTTGTAACATACCCTTCCTTCCTCGTTTCCATAAGACATGAATATTTTGCATAGACGACCCAGTAATCCGGATTGCCTGTATTGGCGGCGCGTATCGCCTTTATCCTGTGGCCGGCTGCCACGGCTTTAATCTTCCATGCCGGGTTCCCGCTTCCCTTCATTTCACGGCCCTGATCGAGGATAACATCCAGCCATGCGATCTCATACCTGCTCAAGCCCCGATTATCATTCATGAGTTTATGGAGTATGTCTATTGAAGAATCATAATCGCCGTTTTCCCTGAGCGCAATCGCCTGTCGATACCTCTCTTCAACATCGGCCCTGTCGGCAGCATACACGCTGCCAGCCAGGATGAGACATACTGCGAAAAGAACAGCTGCAAGCTTGAGACTCTTCATATTTACTCCTTAACGTTTTATTAATCCCCGCATCTCCCTGTCGGAGAGCAGGGTAAATGCCGACAATATTCTGCCGAGTGTCGGCAGCGGGTCATGCATGGACATAATATCATCTTTGACTCGAAAATCGAAAAAGCCCGGCTCCATCCTGAAACGCTGCGGATTATGGATATAATGCAGGATGTCGCCCGGTATCAGCCACCTGAGCCGAATCCCCGTCTTATACTCACAGACCTGTTCCACATCTCCTTCCATGGCGAGCTTATAGAGAAGAAAGGGGAAGTCGACTCCGGACTCAACGGCAAGGGCCAGCGATCCCCAGAACCGCGGATTGATCTCGAGGAGTTTGGGGCGTCCGTCCCTTGAATCGATCTTGAACTCAACATGCGCAACTCCGGTCCAGTTCAGGGACCGCAGCAGCGATCCGGCTATATTTTGCAGGTCCTCCCGCTTTACGCTTTCCCGCAGCGTGCTCGGCCCTCCGGCAACAGGGTACGAACGGATGCGTCTGTAAACAAACGACGCCCTTACCTTTGACTGAAAATTGAGCAGCGCCCCGACACCGTAAACCTCCCCGTCGCCCGGAATATATTCCTGGACAAGCGGGAAAGGATATCGTTTGTGCACCGCTGCATAATTCCGGAGCAGTTCCTCTTCGTTCCCGACATACACCATACCGCGGGACCCGGAACTGATCCTGGGTTTTATGACTGCGGGATATTTCATCTTGCAGGCAGTCCCGTAAAGCTCTTCCGGGTCTTCGACAAAGTATGTTTCAGGCATATCAACCCCGTGGTCCTTAGCGTAACGCAGTAGTTGCGCCTTGTCATTGACGGATTGCGCGAGGGCCGAATCTGCAAACGGAATCCTTGAGTATCGTTCGAACCTCTTCCTGTTTTCCGGCCCGGTGAGGAGAGTCTGGGTTGTCCATTCCATTGGGAAGACAACATCATAGCAGCCGGATTCCAATTCCCTTTCAAGCTCATCAAGGAACGCCCCCGGGCTTTCCGAAGGCGACGAATAGATCAGACTCTTTGAGCAATATCGCGAAAAAAGCGCGGAAGCAAGCCGGGTCTTCTCTCCGACTGTTACATGAAAGCCTCTTCTGCCGAACGAGCGCACTGCGGCAAGGGTCTTGTTCCACATGCCGTCGAGAATGAGGACCTTGGGCCGGCAACTACTCATTCAGCCCCCTATGAAGTCTCTCCACATGCCCAATACCAGCCGTCATCAGACATTGTTCATCCGGTCGTACGAAAAATTCTGCCTGTGCCCGACCGTCTTTAATATGGTCTGTCTGAAACCGAAATTCATGGGGTAGAAAAAATTTTTATATGTCCCGTTACCCCAGAGACGTTTGACTATCGAGGAATACGAAAAACACTCCTTTAACACCTCGTGATAGCCTTCCAGCAACCTTTCGGGCTTCATAAGCTTCGGCATGTATACGACGTTGTTTGTGTTGTAATCCGACCAGTCACGGTCAATGATCCTGCCTGCCTGTTCCATCTGCGCATGCAGGACTGTGCCGGGATACGGAGTGAGTATCGAAAAGTAACAGACATCTATCTTCGCCTTTATGACGAATTCCATCGTGCGCTCAAACACGCCTTCGTCGTCATGGTCGAACCCGAACACGAATGAGCCGTTCACTCCCAGGCCGTGATCATGCATCCTGTTGACGACATCCATATAGTCCTGCGGCCTGTTGAAAGACTTTCCGGCATTGGCGAGATTTTCAGGCGACAGGGTTTCAAACCCGATGAGGAGCCCCATGCACCCGCTCTTCCTGCAAAGTTTCATCATCTCTTCATCCTTTGCAATATTCACCGAGGTCTGACCGAGCCACTTCAGGTTGTATGGAATGATCCTCGTCAGCAATTCGGTTGCATGGTTACGGCTGCTGATAATGTTGTCATCGGCAAAGAAGACAACATTTTTCAGGGTAAACCTTCCGTCAAACGGCCTGAGATTCCGTATTTCCTTTTCGACCTCGTCAACAGGCCTGTTTCTGAATTTACCTCCAAACGAGCTTGTGACCGAACAGAATTCGCAATTGTGCGGGCATCCGCGCGTGGTTTCGACAAAGTGGACAGGCAGGTATCCTTTGTCGCGATACAGGTCCCAATTCGTGGGGGGCCGGCTCTCAAGAGACGGAAAACCGTTTTCGTGCCTGTAAATCCTCTTCAGCTCGCCCTTTGCGAAATCAGCAAGGGCCTTGTCCCAAATATCTTCGGCCTCACCGATAACAACGCTGTCGCAATGCTGCAGGGCCTCCTCCGGCATCTTCGATATATGCATGCCTCCCATTACCACCTTTATTCCGCGCCGCCTGAAATTATCGGCTATTTCGTACCCTCTGCAGGCAGCGGGGGTCATGGCGGTTATGCCCACCAGATCGGCATCCAGCAGGCAGTCTACAGGTTCGACCTTTTCGTCGACAATCTTCACTTCCCAGTCCGGAGGAGTGAGAGATGCGACTTTGAGAAGGCCCAGATAAGGCAGCCTGAAATAGAAGTCGCCTCCGAGAAGGCTCTTGCTCGCGATGGGTGAGATCAGTATAAGTTTCTTCATCACTTTCCGTTCAGTAGCTACCGCCCGTCCTGTATCGTCAGTTTGGGCCACTTCTCCTCGGTTTTCAATTTCGTTTCATATTCGGCAATAATGGCCTTTATCTTTTCCCTGTTGGCGTCTTCCCATGCCTTTAACGAGGCCGGCTCCGGCTGGAGCCTGTTCAGCTCCTTCTCGTATTCCGCGACCTTTTCCCACCATTCAGAGCCCCTGTTGACGGACACAAGGCCCACTCGGGCCTTCCACCATCCCATTTTAACCTGCGTTAAAATATAGTAAACCTTTCCTGCTTCGAGTTCCGCATCGAGAAACGTCTTGTTCTCTGCGACTGCCACAAAAAGATGCCTGCCCGGGTCCGCAAGGTAATCGAATTGTCCCTTGGCTACGCTGTTTCCTATGACCTTCTCGCCGTCCCATATATTGAAATTGATGGCATATCCCATGCCTGACGGTCTCATAATGCGAACGAGCGCCTTTTCTTTTGTCGGACTGAGCATCGTCTCCGCCGGCTTCATATAACCTGAGTTGCCGGCACAGGAGACCATTAATAAAGCAACACATATCAACAACACACGGATTCTCAGCATATTTCACCTCCGGAAAACCGTAAAAGTTAATAAACGTTTCGCGAGCAGCATGGAAAAGCAGTGCGAATCCTTACTGCCTAATTCTTGCCCCATATGCCTTCGGTCTTTATCACCCTGCCTGTCGCAGCATTGAACTCGACCCCGATGTTTTTACCGAAACGTCTTCTTGAGTATATCCAGTTGTCATATTTCATGATCTCCTCAAGGGTCATCCTGTCGGTGCGGCCCGAGGAGACAGTGGAAGGCGCGCACATTGCCATATAGGCCTGCTCCCTGGTCATACCGACTTTCGCAAATCCCCTGCTGATGCCGGCCTGAACGTCTTTCGGAAATTTGCCTGTTCTGACCGGTTTTTTGGTCACGAATTTATTGAGGGCGATATCGCTGTCGGCCCCGAGGTCCACCTGATATCTTTCACCGTTATCTTCCCTGATAAAAACAGTTTCCCGACCGTTTCCGGTCACCTTGAGCTTCGTACCGACCGGAATGGAATACGGAGCGGACTGCCAATTGACCCACGTAATATTATTGCCTTTCAGGACTTTGAGGTTGCATCTTGCATAATACGTGTCGTCTGCAAGGGCAAAGCTTGCGAATAAAAATGAGATACCGATACATGCCGAGACAATCAATGCTTTTTTCACTGTGGCCTCCTTATTGAAGTTTCCTGAAAAACTTGAAATAAAAGATCGATCCTATCTGCTTCACAACAGCGTTCAGGATATTCCTGTCTCCGAGGCACTGCCTGCAGTATGGATGCAACACCCTGAACCTGTTGAACCCTTTTACAACCCGCTGGACGGCGTCCGACGCAAGATAATCCCTTATCGGCATATTATTAAAGTTTCCGGTCGACGTCCCTGCGTCAAAATCCGTGCAGCAGAAGGTGTAATCCCCGTTCCACAAGACCCCGAAATTCTCCTGCACACCCGGGCAGTAACTGAACACGGCATTCACATTCTTCCGGTCGAAATGGACCGACCAGTCGCCCATGATCCTTGTCTGAAAGGACAGCCTGCCGGATAATTGTATCATATTTTCGCGCCAGGAGTTTATTTTTTTTATCTGTTTTACAATCTCGGCGCGCCTGTTTTCGATGACCGTCCCTTTTATGATCATGTCGGCCCAGCGCTCCATGTATTTTTTCAGATCAAACGAGGTGTCCGCAATGCTCACCTCGGGATAAATCGGGATGATAAGGCGGCGCAGCGGAGACGAAAGAAAGCTGATGGTCAGCGTTGTTTCTCCTCCGGCATCAATAAACCGCCGCGCAATCCCCAGGACCCCTTCCGAATAATCATTATACGTCAGGCCCTTTGTGCCGCGCAGCGCAAAGGTCTTTTCGTCGGGGGTCTGAAGCGATATGATTATCCGGTTAACACCTGCCCCGACAAGTTCCCCGATCAGCGCCGCATCCAGGCTTCCGCCGTTTGTAGTAAGACAGGTTTCAACGCCTCTGCTGTGCGCGTACGCCGCGATATCGACCAGATGGGGATGCAGTGTCGGTTCTCCCATTACATGGAAATGAACTGTTTTCGCCACCCCGGTCCCGCCCACTTCATCCAGTATGGCCCTGGCCGTCGCGACCGGCATGATACCCCTCGGCCTTTTCATCTTCGAGTCCGGACAGAATTCACAGGAGAAGTTACAGATATTGGTAAGCTCCATATGCAGCCTGTTTACGGGCAGCTTTATGCAGCCGATATTACCCATCACAAGCCTTCCTGTCCCGGCGGGCCTTTATAAACGGGACCGCCCCCATGATGATTATTATCGCCAGCGACAGGATAAAGCCGGCGCTGCATGGATCGAACATCGTGCTCCCGAAATAGGTATAAAGAAAGCTGACCGGGACAAGCGGGATAAGGCTTGCCGTATAGAAGTCCCGGAACCTGATCCCCTGGAGGCCGGCCCAGTAACTAACCATATCCCACGGCAGATTGAAGAGACGCATAAGAAGCACAGACCTGCGCGGATGTTTATGGGCCTTTTGTTCCCATTCCATAAGCACGGCATTATTGGCCACTAATTTTTGGACTGCGCGGCGCCCTGTCCATTTGGCAAAGTAATAACCGACGGCTGTCGACAAGGCCCCGCCGATGACGACATAGACAGTCCCCCAGAAGGCCCCAAAAAGCGCTCCTGCCACTATCGTAAGCCCCAACGAAGGGAGAAAAAAAAGGAGGGGCCGGACGGCGCATATTGCGATGAAAAGCAGGGGCGCCGATACACTGTTCCGGCTGATAAAGGCGCTGATGTTCTGGGGGGTCAAATATGGGTAGAAAAGAATACACGCAATGACTAAAGCAATGATCGTAATGATTTTGGCGGCGTCGAACATTAATCGCTTATCGGCTCCACCTTGTTGGTTATCCAGACACCAGGCGGCATTTTCAGCTGAAAGGCCCCGGAGGTCAGTTCAGGGTTCACTTTTATATTGGTAAGGCGCGTGATCGTTTTATCGCCTCTGGGGGTAGAGACTTCAAAGCCGTTCGGGAGCGCGGTCTTTTCATCCACATGAATGACAACCCCGGCAAGATATCTGCCCACAAGCTTTGACTTGGGGACCAACCTGATTACAACTTCGCTGCCGTTTCTGAAAACGCTCACACTGAATTTACCTTCCATTTCCGTCATGTCGCCGCTCATGACCGACGAGAAAAAGGTCATGGTGTTATGCGCAATAATATTTTCGGAAAGAGTGTATACCTGCGCCTCTTTGACGGCGGGATGGTACACCGTCATCGTTTCGCCGTCGATGACGGTGACCGACCTCTCGGGCTTCACCACATCCCATTTGAGCATATTCGGTTTCGCCAGGGTCACGGTCCCTTTCACGACAATCTTTTTCTTCAGGGCCGCCGCCTGCTTTTCCTGGACCACCGAGGCATGGATGGAGCGCATGTCCCTGCGCAGCAGTCTGAACTTGTCGAATATCCTCTGTTTCTCGGAGGCAGACACCTCCTGAAGCCCATTATTCTTCGCATGGCTGTGGCCGGCCGGCAATACGGCGCCCACCAGCAGGAACGTCCCAAGGAAAACCGGAAGAAAGAGAGCGCTAACTCTTCTTGCTCTCGGCATATTGCTTCTCGACACGGTTCCTGAACGTATGGCCCGAATTATAGGTGCAGAAGGGATATAACCTGCCGTCGGTCGCAGTGTAATGGACTGCGCACCGGCGTATCCTCTGGAGGTCATAATTATAGCTGTCCATGAAATGCATGCCGAAGATAAAGAAGGTTTTATATGTGTGCCCCCTGTGTTCTTCAGTCCAGGTATATTTTTTGTCGGCATAACCGTCCAGGGTCTTCAGGAATCTTCCAAAGGTCAGTCCCTTCGGAGCGTTGCCGGCCCTGAAATGCTTGTGAAGGATATTCAGGACCTTGAGCCTGGAAAAGACATTGAAACGGCGTTTTCCGGTCACGGCGGCCATGGCGTCGATATCTTTCAGGGCGCTGAAAAAATCGAGGAACTTCGTAACCGGGACCGCATTCCTGTCCTTGTCTATGAAGAGCAGGGACATGGCGCCGCAGTGCGGATGACAGGTATGGTTGGTTATGGGAGATCCGGTAAGCGCTTCCGCAAGCTTCACGAACGGAGCGCCGGAATTCAGTGAAAACCAGTCGGAGTAAGGATCAACAAAGCCGGTCTGACTGCTTGCGTCGAGGATCATGTCCGCAAGCGTATAGCGCTCTTTCATGCGATGGGCTTCCGGATATCTCCCGGTAAACACTATGGGTTGTATCGATATCCCGGTCACCACATCCAGATTATCGAAGGCCAGGCGGACCAGGTCGCCGATCTGGTGGTTGTTGACGCCCCTTATTATGGTAGGGACAAAGATGATCCTGAGTCCGGCCTTTCTTGCCGCCTCTATTGTCTTGAGCTTTGTATCGAGCAGCCTGCGTCCCCTTATCTTTTCAAACACATCATCCGTTACTCCGTCCATCTGCAGGTAGAGATACTGGAGACCTGCTTCGCGCGCCCTTTCCGCGAACTCCGGATCGGCAAATTTGAGTCCGTTCGTTGCGCACTGTATATGGGTGAACCCAAGCTCTTTCGACTTCTTCACGATCTCCATGAATTCAGGATGGACTGTTGGTTCACCACCCGTATACTGTATCGTGGTGCACGGCGCCGGCCTGGTGTTCCTGAGCCTTTCCAGCATTACCGTGATTTCATCTATGGACGGCTCATAGAGACTCTTGTTGGAATCCGCAAAGCATATATTGCAGCTGAGATTGCAGCGGCCGGTCACATCGATATTGGCCACGGAGGTATGTGTCGCGTGCATGTTACAGATGCCGCAGTCGGAGGGGCAGTCGGACGCGTCCGTTACCTGCGGATTCGAAAACCCGCTGCCGTCCCTGAAGTGCCATCTCTCAAGCTCATGAAAGATCCTCACATCCGAGGCTATGATGTCGTTGAATACGCCATGCCGCGGACACTCTTTGGTCATAAGGACCTTGCCGCCCTGCTCATACTCCGTTGCAGGTATGGGTTCAAGACATTCCGGGCAAAGCGACATGGTGTTCTTCGGCAACCCCATAACGAGCGGAGGGATGACGCTTCCCGTCAGCGTGCAGGCCGGTTTGGAAAGCAACTCTCTATTGACTGCGTCTTTTTCGGTCGGCAACCCTATGTACATTATATTCCTCCAATCTGAACGGCAGTAAAATTATACCATTGATCAGGATACTTTAAAATATACTTCTCAAGGACCCGGACTGCGCGCTCCAGGGCCCCTGCTTCTTCTCCTTCTTCTTTCACAACCATGGGGATTTCTATTATTCCCCGGTATCCCATTCCTTCCCTTACAACAAACGCTATTATGATCGGAGCCCCCGTCAGCCGGCTGAGTGTAAAAGGCCCTTTGGGGAACCTCGCCGGGCGGCCGAAGAAGTCCGCTTCAAGATAATCCATGCCCTCCGGGCAGCGATCAATCAGCATGGCGATCATTTCGCCTTTGTTCAGCGCATCGAGCATATCGATCGTCGAAAAGGGTGAATCGCCTGTAGTGATCGTGTGTACATCATATTGCTCCCGGTAGGCCCTGCGGACGTTTTCGATCCGGGCATTTTCGTCCTTCACACTAACAACATTTGTCTTGAGACCGAAACTGCCGAAAGCTATGCCTCCAAGCTCCCAGTTGCCGAGATGGGCCGTAAGTAATATGATCCCTTTTTTCATAGTCAGCGCGTCACGCAGATTTTCCATTCCATCAAACGAGATGATCTTGCCGATTATCACATTCCTGTTCAGGCCCGTAAACCTGCCGTAATCCACCAGATACTTGCTGTAATTCATGAACAGCCTGAGAGCCAGAGCCGAAATACCCGCAGCGGACTTGTATGGAAGCGCCTTCATCAGATTGGACTTGACGTTGGCAACCGCCTGTTTATAGAACAGATAACTGACGACGGCAATTCCCTGAGAAACGGCATAGGCCAAAGACCTGGGTACGCACGCGACCCATCTCGTCCCGATCCTGTATACTGCGGGAATATTCAGAAAATGACCGGACAAACCTGCCCCTCCGATAAACATTAACGCAGGGGTATTTTAAGAGATTTGAATTGTCAATATCAAGGATGCGACGGCTGCCGTGTTGGACCCGTTGACTATTGCGGGAGATGATGTAGAATAAGATTAGAGTAAATATCATCGAGGAGGCAATCATGAGCAAAGAAAAGAACAAGCAAAAACCGAGCGCCAAGAAAAAACCCCAGCACACCCTGAAGGAAAAAAGAAACGCCAAGAAAGAAAAGACTGAAGTAAGCCCTTCCAAATTATGATCTTTTGAACTTGCCCTGGACGGGCCCATGCCGGGCGCATGGCCCCGTCCGTTTCTCCTGATGCCGCCGCTTTATTCCGCGCTGCAAATCCCGCGGAGCGCTGCCCCTGCCGGTTCATCCCGGGAAAAAATTACCCGACAAGCAAATATTTCCCATAAACCTTGCGATCATGGAAAGCGTCCCCCCTGGTTTTCAATGCGCCGCAAGGCCGCTTTTGAACGAAAACAACGCCTTTTTGCGCAATCAACCCTCCTGGCATTAATGTTGCTTGTCATATATAACATCAGTAACAACTCCATGACCGAGAGGTAAGCATGAATATAATTATGACTTTTATCTTTTTCGCGGCTTTAGCGCTCTTCTCCATGACGGTATTCAGCAACATCGGGCTCTCCACGATTTTAAACACCGATGCGCTGATGATCGTCTGCGGCGGAACGATAATAGCGATTTTTCTCGGCTTTCCGGCAGGGCGTCTGAAAAAGACGGCTGTTGATGTGGTCGATTCGTTTCATCCGCTGACGGACAGGCAGGAACTGGCAAAAGAGATGCTTGAGCTGGCGCGGATATCAAGAAGGGCCGATATCCACGGACTCGAAAAAAAGATACGGACCATAAAAGACGATTTTCTTCGGCTCGGCATGAACCTCCTGATAACCCGCCGGACCAGTCCGGAAATCAGGGCTGCCATGGAGAGCGAGATGGCGATGCGGGTTATGGACCTTCAGCTAAGTCAAAATGTGTTGAAGGCAATTGCGCGGCTCACTCCTTCGTTCGGCCTGGCAGGCACGGTAATCAGCCTCATCAAGATATTCAATACCAGCCAGTCCATTGATGACGTCACCCCCCTGATGGCCGTCGCAATGATGTCCACCTTCTACGGCGTGATTATTTCCAACCTGTTCATGCTGCCTCTCTGCGCAAAACTGGAGGAGCGCGCTCTCCGGGTCGAGGCGCATATGTACGCCGTCATGGAAGGCGTTGTGGCAATGAACGACCTGCAGAACCCGCTGCATGTTGAAGAACGGGTAAGCGGAAATTACGAATGCGACGTCCCCGATTATGCCGAAGCCGGCTCCGGGTCCGCTGCTACGCGCCTCAGACACAGTTTGCATACGGCGTAGGTCGACCCCTACAAACTATCAGGATGAACAAACAAAACAGGAACCCGGCATGGGAGCAGGCAATATGAAATCTTTTCTGGATAAAATGCGCAGGAACAGGTCTTCGTTACAGAACGATCCTGACAGCAACTGGCTTATCACTCTCAGTGATGTCCTTTCCCTTCTGCTGGTGTTCTTCGTCGTGTTCACCTTCATATCGAAGAGTTCCAGGGCGACTGCGTCCAAAGAACCTGCCGACAAGACGGCTGCGGCCGCCCGCATTCAGGATGAAGCTGTTTTATCACAGAAGAAGATGGTGGACGAAATGAGCGGAGCCATTAAAAGGCTTGATCTGGAAAATGATGTATCGGTTCATGCCGTAAACAAAGAGATTATCATAACACTGAAGGAGAAAATCACCTTCCTGCCCGGTGAGGCCGAACCGCTGAAAAGCTCCGAGCCGATCCTCGACAGGATTGCAGGCATAATCCGGCAGCATCCCACATTCCAGGTGGATATCGAAGGGCATACGGACAATGTTCCGATTACGACCAGGCGATATCCGTCGAACTGGGAACTATCTGTTGCAAGGGCGACCGGCGTGCTGAAGTATTTCATCAATCGGCATGGAATAGATTCCTCGCGCCTCACCATCAAGGGCAATGCAGAACAGAAACCTCTGGCCGAAAATGACACGCCCGACAACAGGGCCAAAAACCGCAGGGTCGATATCCGCCTAAGGGAAAAGGAAGCCTGACCCACCACCAGGCCATAATCAGGTAAAAAGTCAGGTTTAAACGCTGCCTTCCGTCCCGGCCTTGTCTTGGAATACCTTAACAAAGTAGAATATCCCTTTCAGCGCAAAAGACAAAATGAAAAAATTCACGGTAATAGACCCCCTATATATGTCCTTTTATTCCAGGGACCTCTATCGCGATGTGGCCCGCAACTGGTCAACACTGGGCTGCTTTCTGTATCTGCTGTCGCTGCTTGCGATATGCTGGATACCGGGCATGATAAGGCTCGACACCGACCTTGCGTATTACCTGAACAACAATGCCCCGAAATATATATCCCAGATGCCCGACATATCGCTGTCAAAAGGGGAGGCGTCCATCAGGGGACCCCAGCCGTATCTCATCAAAGACCCGGAAAACGGAGAGTTATTCATGATCATCGACACAACCGGGGGCATCAGATCGCTCGAGGGATCAAAGGCCTCGGTCCTGCTCACAAAAGACCGTCTGATAGTCGGGCTGAAAGAGGACAATCGGGACGCATTCGACCAGCGCTCCTTCGACCTGCGTGATTTCACGGATGAGACCATAACCAGACCGCTCATGTATCAATGGCTCGAACGATTTACGGAGTGGTTCGGCCTTCTGGTTTATCCCTTTGCCGTCCTGTTCTCTTTTCTCTTCAGGACGGCCCAGACACTGATTATTGCCTTTCTGGGGATCATCCTTGCCAAAACATTGAAGGTGGACCTGACTTACGGAGAGCTGGTAAGGATAAGCGCAATTGCGGTTACGCCTCTCATCATGTTCAATGCGCTGGCCCTTTTCTTCAGGGCCCAGATCCCTGCGCCCATGGCAGTGGACATAGTCCTTGCGACAGGCTATCTCTTCTTTGCAGTCAACTCAAACAGGGGCCGGACAGAAGCATAATTTCACGCCGAAGACCATTATCTCCTGATCCCGGTTATCGCGGTAAGCAGGATACTGACCAGACTGATCACAAGAGCGCCCCACAGCGCAGGCCAGAATCCGGCAATCTCAAGCCCAAGATTAAGAGGCTCCGACAGTGCCGCAGTTACTGCAAGCATGGCCGCATTAATCAGCAGGGTAAAAAAACCGAGAGAGATTATGATAAGCGGTAAGGTGAAAAACTGCACTATCGGCTTTATCAGGGCGTTTACCAGGCCGAACACGACCGCTACCAGTATTACCTTCCACCACTCACCGCTGAAATTTATGCCGTTGATAAGCTTTATCGCGGCAGCAAGGGAAATAGCGTTAATAGCCAGCCTCAAAAATAATTGTTGCATAACGTCACCTCGCATTCAACGTCGGCAAAGTCTATCCATCCGTAAAACCGGGCGGCATGTTGTCCGGCGGAAGGGACACATATTGCATAAATATCCTTCCTATGTCGTCCGTATCGTCCACAACATGGAAAAGGTCCACGTCCCCGCTTCCTATCACGCCCCGCTCGACAAGCGTTCCCTTCATCCAGTCCACAAGCCCCTGCCAGTATGTCTTGCCGTAAAGCACGATGGGGAACTTCTCTATCTTGTTTGTCTGCACAAGCGTAAGGGCCTCGAAGAATTCATCGAGGGTGCCGAACCCTCCGGGGAAAATCACAAAGCCGGTCGAGTATTTTACGAACATGAGCTTTCTGACGAAAAAATATCTGAACGCCATGCTGACATCCTGATATTTATTTGCGGACTGCTCATGCGGCAGTTCTATATTCAGCCCTATCGACTTGCTCTTTCCCATCCCGGCGCCTTTATTGGCCGCCTCCATTATGCCCGGGCCGCCGCCGGTGATGATCGAAAAGCCGAGGTCCGAAAGTTTGGCGCAGACGTTCACTGCGTCATTGTAATATTCCGACTTCTCGCTGAAACGGGCCCCGCCGAATACGGCGATTGCAGGCCCGACATCACATAAAGACTCGAACCCCTCCACCAGTTCCGACTGTATCCTGAAGACCCTCCATGTGTCCGATTTCTTGAAATCCTCGATCACAGCAGCCTCCCTTCCTCTTTGGGGTCTCCGAATTCAGCTGCAAGGGCCGACCCCGATTTAAGGGACTGGTCGATCTCTTTCAGGGATTCGATCTCCCTGGGACTCGAAACCCCGAGTTCCCTGAACTTCCGTATGGACGGTATGAGCCTGGTTTCGAATGAACGCACCCCATCGTTGTATGAACCGACCGCCCTGCGGAGCGAATCCCCGGTCCTGGCAAAATGCTCGATCACAATCGCAAACCTTTCATAGAGTTCTTTTCCGAGCCTGTTGACCTCCTGGGCGCTCTTCGTCACCTGTTCCTGCTGCCAGCCGTAAGCCACAGCCTTCAGCAGCGCGATAAAGGTGGTCGGAGTGGCGAGCACAACCTTTTTTATACTGCCGTCCTCAATGAGTTTCGGGTCATGCTCAAGGGCGGCGCTGAAGAACGATTCGCCCGGAAGGTACATTACAACCAGCTCGGGCGATCTTTCGAACTGGTCCCAGTAGGTCTTGGAGCTCAGGGAATTCATATGGTTCCTGATCTGCGCAATATAGCCGGCAATGCCGCGCTTTCTCTCCTCGTCCGAACCGGCTGAAAGCGCGTTCAGATAGGCGTCGACCGGGGCCTTGGCGTCGACAACGATCTCTCGGCCGTTCGGCAGCCTGACGATCATGTCGGGCCTAAGCCTGCCTGATTCTGCAGTCACGGACTCCTGCTCGTAGAAGTCGCAATATGCAGTCATGCCCGCCAGTTCTGCGACACGCTTGAGGCCGAGTTCTCCCCACGATCCGCTGACCTTGGGACGTCGCAGGGCGGTCACAAGATTATGCGTCTCCTGCTGCAGCCTGTCCTGCATGCCGGACAGGTTCCTGATCTGCTCCGAAAGACTGCCGAAGGTCTTGTGCCTGTTGTCTTCCATCTCCCTGAGCTGCTGTTCATATCGTTTGAGCATGTCCTGCAGCGGCTTTACCGTGGCGTCCATGGAAGTCTGGTGTTTGCCGAGCCTGCCCTCGGTCTCGACAACCACCTTGCCGAGGTGTTCGGAGGCGAGGCGAAGGAAATCCTCGCTGCTGCTCTTGAGAGCCGCCGAGGAAAGGGCATTAAAGGTGTCGGTCATCTCCTCTTTCATCTGAACGATAAGGGCCTTCTGCTCTTCGAGATTCCTGTAGGAATCTTCGAGCCTCTTGTACGACTCATCCAGGCGCGTTGCGGTCTCCGCCCGCTGAAGCCGTTCCGCGTCGAGTTCGGTCCCGAGTCTGCCCTTTTCAGAGTCCGACTTCTGCAACTGCATGCGCAGTTCCGTGACAACGGCCACGGCCGCTGCAGCCCTTCCTTCGGCATCCCTTATATCCCTTGCAAGACGCTCCTGAAGGGCCGCCTTTTCGAGGGCGGACACCTTTTTGAACCGGCCTGCCAGTAACAGATAAGCTATCGAAATCCCAATAACTGCGCCTGCAAGAACGAACAGTATCTCGGTCATTGCGGACTCCACTCTTCAGTCGAGAGTTCCGTGCGCAAAAGCGCGAGTACGGCGGAATAAGGCACTATCAGATACTTTTTGCTCTCGAATTCGATCTCCACGGCTGCGTCCCTCAGGAATATGGCATAGTCCCCCTCCTGCGCCTGCAGCGGTATATACTTCTGGTCCTCCCTCTTTTTTGATGACCACGGCTCGTCCATCACCGCATTCGGATCGCTGACCGGATATCCCGGCCCGACCTTGACTATATATCCGCTCTGGACCTTTTCCTTTTCCTTGACCGTGGGCGGCAGATAAAGCCCTGCCGTAGTGCGCTCCTTGCTCTCGTCAAGCTCCACAAGAACACGATCTCCTATGACTATTAATTTCTTTTTCGCCTTCATGACTATTATTTTAAACTATTTCGGCCCCTGATATAAAACAGGCATTAATGATGTAAAATAACCGTATGCGGAACATCAGACTGCTGCTGCAGTACGACGGCTCGGCTTATCACGGCTGGCAGGAACAACCAAACGGCATAACCATTCAGGGCCTGATTGAAGCGGGTCTCGAAGAGATAACCGGAAGCGAAGTGGATATTATCGGGGCCGGCAGGACGGACGCAGGCGTCCACGCCCTGGGACAATGCGCATGCTTCAGGACATCCACCGGGCTTGCGCCCGAAACCCTGAAAAAAGCGCTTAACGCAAAACTGCCTCCGGACATCCGGATAATAGCGGCTGAAGAGGTCGATGATTCGTTTCATGCCCGCTTCTCCGCCACAGGGAAATCTTACGTCTATATCCTCCAGACCGGACGCGTTACATCTCCGTTCCTGCACAAATACCTCTGGAGCCTGCCGTACAGCCCCGACATCAGGGCAATGCGCGACGCTGCTACGCATCTGTTGGGCGCCCACGATTTCTCGGCATTCAGGGGGAGCGGCTGCGGCGCAAGGACAACTGTGCGCACGATCAGGTCCGCGTCCATAGAGGAAAAAGAGGGCATGGAATTCATGTCCATGGGTATGGCGGGTAAGTTTATAGTCTTCAGATTTGAAGGCAACGCCTTTTTAAGACATATGGTGAGGAACATGGTCGGCACGCTCGTGGATGTCGGTCGCCGGAAGACGGAACCGGAGGCCATTGCGGAAATACTCGCCAAATGTGACAGAAGACTGGCCGGCCCCACTGCGCCTGCTCAGGGCCTGTTTCTTGAACGGATTTACTACGATTAGTCCTGCAGGCCTCTACTGCGCGGCGTTTTCCCTCTCGATCTTTTCCCTGATCTCGCGCTCCTCCTGACAGTCCCTGCACAAAACAGCGAACGGCATGATCATGAGCCTCTGTGCGCTTATTTCATCGCCGCATTCATCGCAAATACCATATGTGCCTTCATCGAGCTTTCCGAACGCGACATCAATTTTCCCGAGGGTTTCCCTGTGAACGCTCAATTTCCTGAGATTCAGGTCTTCTGCAAGATCGACCACCGAAAGGTCGCCCTCATCAAGGGCCGTCTCGACCAGCTGCCTGTTCTCGCCGGTCACATACTTTTTTATCTCTTCCCTGGTCTCATTGATTATATCGGCCCTCTTTCGAGCAAGGATTTTCCTGATCTGTTCGTTCCTGTCAAACCCGGAGCCCTCCATAGGCTTCCGTGTTTTTTCAGCATTCGGCTTTGCTGCAGACCCAATCTTGGGGTTGATCTCCGGAGCAGACTCTGCCTTCTTTCCGGTCTTTGTCGGCATACCGGTTTTTGCGGCGCTTTTTTTCTGGACCTTGCCGGCCATATCTGCCCTCCGAATTAATAAGCTTAAGTTTGCGCGTCCGGCCGAACTAAACCTCCATTATCTCCTTCTCCTTGTGCCGGAGCGTCTCTTCGACCTTTTCAATATATGAATCGGTCACCTTCTGTATCTCTTCCTGCAGCCTTTTAACATCATCTTCGCTGATATGCTCGTCCTTTTCCTTCTTCTTCAGCTCTTCGAGGATATCGCGCCTGATATTTCTGACCGCCACTCGTCCCTCTTCCGATCTTTTCTTGACGACCTTTACAAGCTGCACCCGTCTCTCTTCGGTAAGATGGGGGATAGTGATCCTTATGAGCTTGCCGTCATTGCCGGGCGTCAGCCCGAGGTCGGACTTGAGTATTGCCTTCTCGATATTCGAAATAATCTTCGGGTCCCACGGCTGGATAGTGATCTGTCTGCTGTCCGGAATACCAAGGGTTGCAACCTGGCTAAGTTCGGTAGGCGTCCCGTAATAGTCGACCCTGATTCCGTCAAGCAGGCTGAGCGAGGCCCTGCCCGTCCTGACCGAGCCGAAATCCTTTTTCAACGACTCTATCGCAGTATTCATCCTGTCCGTCGCCTTTTTCTTCAGTTCCTTCATTCTCCACCCCGTCTATTTATGGACTAACAACAACGCGTCGAGACCTGCTGCGATCAATCGTCAAACCTTCCTACAGTAGTGCCGATCTTGTGACCGAGCAGAATATTTCTGATATTATCGTTTTTTTTGATGTCAAAGACAACTATCGGCAGATTATTGTCCATACACAATGTGATGGCCGTCGCATCCATGACCTTCAGGTCCTGCTTGATCACATCGATATATGAGATATCGGCATACTTCTTTGCATCGGGATTCTTTGCCGGGTCGGAATCATAGACACCGTCCACCTTGGTGCCCTTCATGATCACATCGGCGCCTATCTCCATGGCCCTGAGCGCAGCGGCCGTGTCGGTGGTGAAATAAGGATTTCCGGTGCCTGCGGCGAATATGACGATCCTGTCCTTTTCGAGATGGCGCATGGCCTTTCTCCTTATATAGGATTCGGCAAGCTGCCTCATCTCGATGGCGGACTGGACCCTTGTCTGGAGCCCGATCCTTTCGAGGGCGTTCTGGAGCGCGAGGGCGTTGATTACAGTGGCAAGCATGCCCATGTAGTCGGCCGACGCCCTCTCCATTCCCTTCAGCGAGGCTGAAACGCCCCGGAATATATTGCCCCCGCCTATTACAACCGCCACCTGCACTCCCATATCAAAGGCCTTTTTGATCTCTTCGGCCATGAAATGGACTGTGACGGGGTCAAGCCCATAGGTTTTTTCTCCCATAAGGACCTCGCCGCTCAGCTTCAGCAGTATCCTCTTGTATATCGGTTTTTTGGCCCCGGGCTTCTTTACAGGAGACACATCAACCTTCCTTTCCTGCGCTAACAGGCTTCGGTCTTTGCCAACCCCTCGCCGAGCTGATAGCGTACGAACCTTCTTATTACAATATTTTCGCCGATCTTGGACACCTTTTCAGTGACAAGGTCCTTTATCTTCTTCTTGCCGTCGGGGTCTTTTATGAAGACCTGGTCCAACAGGCACATGTCTCCGAAAAACTTGTCGAGCTTGCCCTCTATAATCTTTTCCACAACCTGCGGAGGCTTGTTCTCGACCTGCGCCCTGTATATCTCTTTTTCCCTCTCTATCGTATCCGCCGGCACCTCTTCCCTTGAAACATAAAGGGGGTTGGCTGCGGCTATATGCATGGCTACATCCTTGACAAGGTCCCTGAAGTCGTCGGTCCTCGCCACAAAATCGGTCTCGCAGTTTATCTCGACCATGACCCCTAATTTATCCATATGAATATATGAGCCTATAAGTCCCTGTGAGGCGCTGCGTCCGGACTTCTTTGCGGCAGAGGCAAGGCCCTTCTGCCTGAGGACATCGATGGCCTTTTCCATATCGCCGTTGCTTTCGGCAAGGGCCCGCTTGCAGTCCATCAGCCCGGCCCCGGTCTTTTCCCTTAATTCCTTTACAACATCAGCGCTGATCATTATTTACTCTCCTCCTGAACATCTGCGGCTCCGGACACCTTTTCTTCAGCCGCAGCCTTTTCCGCAACATCTTCCGACTTCTTGGCCAGAACACCCTTGCCTTCGGTAATTGCCGCCCCCATCTTCGACGACACCAGTTTGATCGCCCTGATTGCGTCATCATTGCCGGGTATTACAAAATCCGCGTCTTCAGGGTCGCAATTTGTGTCTACGATGGCCACAATCGGAATCGAAAGCCTCTTCGCTTCCAGCACGGCAATCTTCTCCTTGCGGGGATCGATGATGAATATGGCCCCCGGAACGCCCTTCATGTCCTTTATACCGCAGAGATTCTTTTCGAGCTTTTCCCTCTCCTTTTCGAGCTGGGAAACCTCTTTCTTGGTCAGCACGTTGTATGTGCCGTCCTCTTTCATGGTCTCGATCTTCTTGAGACGCTCGATGCTCTTTTTTACCGTAGCGAAATTTGTGAGCATGCCGCCGAGCCACCTGTTTGTGACATAATATGCGCCGGCCTTTTTCGCCTCCTCGGTCACTGCGTCCTGGGCCTGCTTCTTTGTGCCTACAAACAGCACATAGGCGCCTGAAGCCGACAGATTCTTGAGAAAATTATATGCCTCTTCAACGCCCTTCAGCGTCTTCTGAAGGTCGACTATGTGGATACCATTGCGTTCACCGAAAATAAACTTCTTCATCTTCGGGTTCCACCTTTTCACCTGATGTCCGAAATGGGCCCCGGACTCCAGAAGCTCCTTCATTGTGACAACACTCATCTGTAACCTCCTGATTGCTCTGGTTTTTTCCTCCGCCCTTTCCTCCTACCCCGCAAGGCGGGACCATCAGAGGGGCTTATAGGGCGTGCGTTTTTTGAGCGAGAAATTTTAGCATAAATTATGCCTATTTTACAAGGAACTAAATGTGCGCCGTCTAATATCGGCACGGGAAAACCGGGCAACCTGTATGCGAATCAGTGTATAAGCGGGAGCTGGGCCTTGTTATAAGTCTTTCTTTTCGAATAGATACGAATGGAATTCTTCATAAGCTTGGCCTCGTACAGGGCCTTGTCGGCCGCATCATAGAAGTCCCTGTAATCCCTGAACTTGTCGTTGCTGGTATTGGCAATCCCAATGCTGACGGTGGCGACATGCTTTAGCCCCCTTATATTATGCCTCGAGAATTTCTCCTGAAGCCGCTGGGCAAAATTGAAGGCGCCTTCCGGGTCGGATTCCAGAAGCATATACCCGAACTCATCCCCTCCGATCCTGCTTGCCACATCGCCCTTTCTCCCCACATCCCTCATGCAGGTTGCAAGCCATTTGATGACCTTGTCTCCCTGGATATGGCCCTGATGATCATTTATGGGTTTAAGATTATCGATATCTATAAACAGCAGGGAAAACTGCACGTCATAACGCTTGGACCTCAAAAACTCCTCTTCAAGCCGTTTAAAGAAAAAGCGCCTGTTGAAGATGCCGCTGAGCGGATCTATCAGCGCGAGTTTGCGCAGCTTCCTGTTCTTTCTTGTGAGTTCAACCGTTCTCCTGTCGACTTCATCCTTGAGTTTTTCATTCCACCTGAGCATGTCCGTATAGAGCTTTGAGATGGAGATAACCTGGCCGATAAATCCGGCAAGCAGGGTCATAATACCTTCCATATCGATGTCATATATATCGCCCTGTTCAGGATGGCTGAAGCTGATAATCCCCATTTTTTCATCGCCTGAAATAATCGGGATGCAAAGTATCGACTTTATTTTCATCCTGCTGTCGAATTTTTTGAATATCTTGTCGGTCGTTATGTCGGACACGAACACGGCCCTGCCCGTCGAGAAGGCCTTCCCCGCCACCCCTTCGTCCGCCATGATACGCAGGCCGGTCCTGCCGTTTTTTGTTGAGTCGAACCTGTCGCCCTTGCCGCACCCTGCTATCAATTCCAGATATTCGCCTGTCTCATCCCTTAGCATGATCGAACAGTTGTCGAACTCCAGCTCTTTTGATATTATCCCGACGATATGCGTGCAGAGGATTCTGATATCATCCCCTTTGCTGCTCAGCATGTTCAGCCTTATCATGGCCGAGATCACCCTGACGATCTTTTCGGAAAACCCTTCGGTCTTCTCTATTATCCCGAGAGATCCCTTTGCCATGTCCTCGTAATGCGAGGCCTTCAGGATCTCATTATTGATTTTTTCCGCAACAGACAGCTCTATGCCGGACAAACCGTCAAGCCGTATGGGCTTGGGAGCAGGTTTGGCAAGGGCATTGTTGATACGCCCCATGAGATCGATCTTGGTCATAAATATATGTCCCCGACCGGGACAAGTACCGTATTCATCATCTTCTCCATTTCAGCCATATCCGTCCTTGACACCCCGACAGTCTTCATTGCGGCGTCATCAATGCCGCAATCGAACAAATCGCCGGATATCGGGCTGTAGCCTTTTGCTACGGCAATATTGTCTGCAAGATGAACGACCGCAGCCGTATGCGGATAAAGCTCAGCCCGCGCCAAATTGTGATGACAATAAACAGCCGTCTGAATGCTTTCGGGAAGATTCCATTTGTCCGCCAGCCAGCCACCCACATCCGCATGGGTGAAACCATAAACCTCCTTCTCAATCTCAGTATATGGCTTTCCCCTTTTTAACCGGAGCAGTATCCGGTCGAATATATCAGGCAAAAAACTATGGATAACAAGCAAACCGAGGTCATGTAAAAGCCCGCTCGTAAAGATATCTTCAGGCCTCTTGCCCCCGATATGATTCTCAATCTCCCTTGAAACGATGCCGACAGCCAGACAATGCCTGAAGATCCGCGCATATTCCGCCTTGCGCAAAGGATGTTCAGCCCTGAAGGTCGTAAGCAGCGATACCCCGAGGGCTATGCCCCTGATATTATCGAACCCGATCTTCATGACCGCATCCTTTATATTGACAACCGGATCTCCCAGCCTGAAGAACGCGGCGTTGGCCACACTCAGGACCTTTGACGATATGGCAGGGTCTCTTTCGATCGTCTCCACCACACTATACACATAGGCGGACCTGTTGCCAATGATACCGATTATCCCTTCAGCGACAGCAGGTATGGTGGGGATCTTTTTTATATTCTGAGTGAAGATCCTCAGGGATTCATCCATACAGGGCTCTCGTAATATATCCGCCATAAAATTAATCCTAATATTATACAGTAAATGAGGCCAAATACCATAGCTGCCGCAGACGGGCGGAAGAGAATAAAAAGGCGGGAGGATCGCCCCTCCCGCCATGGCGCAACAATGCGGATTTTATCCGAGAATCGCCTTGAGGTCCTCGTCCGGAGTCGTTATAGGCTTAAGGTCGAAGTTCTTGACAAGGACATCGAGCACATTAGGGGTGATAAAGGCCGGAAGCGACGGCCCCAACCTGATATTTTTTATACCCAGACTCAGCAGCGTGAGCAGGACGGCGACTGCCTTCTGTTCATACCATGAGATTATCAGCGACAACGGCAGTTCATTGACGCCCACATTGAATGCCTTGCTGAGGGCAAGCGCAATCTGGATAGCCGAATATGCGTCGTTACACTGGCCCACATCAAGGAGCCTCGGCAAGCCGCCGATATTGCCCATGTCCCTGTCGAAAAACCTGAACTTGCCGCAGGCCAGAGTGAGTACAATGCAATCCTTCGGGACCTTTTCGACAAATTCCGTGTAATAATTGCGTCCGGGCTTTGCCCCGTCGCAGCCGCCTACGAGAAAGAAATGGCGGATCTGCCCGTTCCTGACCGCATCCACCACACTACCCGCAACCCCCATGACGGTATTCCTGCCGAATCCGACCGTAACTGTCCTGCCCGGAGCGTCTGCGCTGAATCCGGGCAGGGCCAGGGCCTTGTCTATCGCGGTCCTGAAATTGCCGTCTGAAATATGCGGCGTTCCCGGCCAGCCCACAAGTCCTGTAGTAAATATCCTGTCCCTGTAAGATTCCTGCGGCCTCTGCAGGCAGTTGGTTGTCATGATGATCGCGCCCGGGAAATCAGAAAAATCCTTGTGCTGGTTCTGCCAGGCAGTGCCCCAGTGGCCGTAAAAATGCGGATACTTTTTAAGGCCCGGATACCCATGGGCCGGAAGCATCTCGCCATGAGTGTATACATTGATCCCCGTGCCTTCGCTCTGTTTGAGGATCGCGTCCAGGTCCTTCAGGTCATGGCCTGAAACGAGCAAAGCCTTGCCCATTTTGGGGCCGAGAGGCACAGGCGTCGGGACGGGATGGCCGTACGTCCCGGTGTTGCCCGCATCCAGCAGTTCCATTGTCCTGAGATTGATCTCGCCGCATTTGAGCACAAGGGCCACCCACTCATCAAGCCCGAGCGACTTATCCATGTCGGCCACAAGCGCCTCCTGGACAAACGCATAGACGGCGTCGTCGTGCTGTCCGAGTATCTGCGCATGGTCGGCATATGCCGCAACCCCTTTCAGTCCATACAGGAGGGTATGCTGCAGCGATTGTATATCGGGGGGCACATCCGGTTCGGACTTCAGGCCGACCGCCTCACCCTGCCCGACCAGTTCATCCATTGTAGCGGCAGGTTTGAATGACGCCGCCCTCCCGCTGATCGACAGCTCGGCCCTGGTCTTCAACATTTCCCTGAGAGTAACCGCCTCATTTATAAGGTCCACAAAACGGTCGGGATCGAAATCGACATTCGTGAGGGTTGAAAAGAGGGCCTTGACCGTGAACGCATTCACCTCATTGTCGACAACCCCCTTTTTCCTCGCCTCAACCGCGTACAGGGAAAGGCCCTTAAGAGCATAAATCAGTAAATCCTGAAGGGCTGCCACCTCAGGCTGCTTTCCGCAAACACCCACTACGGTGCAACCCGTTTCATGCATCGTCTGTTCACACTGATAACAGAACATATATAACCCCTCCATCATATTTATTCAAACCTTTAGTCTAAGTATACAAAAAAACGGGCGCCGCTTCTATGATCCAAATCATATTCCAATAAAACACGGGGCAGCCCGGTCCGGGAGTTGAAAGTGTTCTCAGGAAGACTTGCGGTATGCGATATCAGTCGAAAATAAGGTGAGCGAACATGCAGATGGCCCAGGCCATTACTCCGCAAAGAGGGATTGTGAGAACCCAGGTAAGCACAATATTGCCGCCAATGCCCCAGCGCACGGCTGAAAGTCTGTGCGACGCCGCCACGCCCATGATGGCGGATGTCATTATATGCGTAGTCGACAGCGGGAGCCCGAATCTGGAAGCGATCTCAATAATGGATGCCGCAACAGTGTCCGCGGCAAACCCGTTGATCGGCTTCATACAGGCAAGCTTTATCCCGAGGGTCTTGATTATTCGCCAGCCTCCGATGCCTGTGCCCATTGCCATGGCAATACCACACAGGAATATTACCCAATTAGGCACATCGAATGTCTGTATGGTCCCATAGCTCAAAAGCGCCATAGTGATGATACCCATCGTCTTTTGCGCATCATTGTTGCCGTGGCTGAAGGCCATATAGGCGGCGGAAAATATCTGCAGCCGCTGGGAAACCTTGTTCACCCTGGACGGGTTTGCGCGGGCAAGCAATTGTGAGATCATGGACATTGCGAACCATCCGATAAAAAAGCAGACAAGAGGGGTGAGGATAAGCGCCCCAAAAATCTTCAGCACCCCCGATATGATAATGACATCAGTCCCCGAGGTCGCAATAGCGGCCCCCACGAGGCTCGACAGCAGGGCATGGCTGGATGAAGATGGAATACCGTAAAGCCATGTCAGCAGGTTCCATAATATCGCCGAGCTGAGCGCGGCAAGGATCGTCACCTGCGTAATCCCGACAGGGATAACCAGGCCGGAACCGACCGTTTTCGCGACAGCAGTGCCGGAAAGGGCTCCCACAAGATTCATGACCGCGGCCATCGCAATGGCAACGCGCGGCGTCAGCACCCGCGTCGAAATAGAGTTGGCAATGGCGTTGGCCGTATCGTGAAATCCATTGATAAAATCGAAGATTACTGCAAAGACTATTACAGCTACCAGCAGATAAAAAGAATCAAGCATATTTAAGGACTATGCCCTCTAGAATATTTGCGACATCTTCACATGCGTCCGAAGCGTCCTCGATGTACTCATAGACTTCTTTCCATTTAATAAGGAAGATCGGGTCTTTGACCTCGTCAAAAAGTCTGCCGAGCGCGCCTCTGTACAGTTTGTCTATCCTGTTTTCGAGGCTGTTTATCTCTATGCAATATTCCTGGACAAAGGGATATTTCTTGTCCCTCAGGGCTATTATCGCCTTGCTCATCATCTCGGTAGTCACAAGCAGTTCCATGGCCATCTCGATGGCCTCGTCGGTCGGCTCCTTGATCCTGAACATGGTGAGCCTCTCGGCGCAGGCCCAGATACGGTCCACTACATCATCAATCTTGTCGCAGAGGGCATGCATGTCTTCGCGGTCTATCGGTGTGATAAAAGACTTGTTAAGCTGCCTGATAATATCATGGGTCATCATGTCGCCCTCTTTTTCGGCCTCACGGATCTCTTTTGAGATCGACTCGAGATGCTCCATGTCCTTGAACGCTGAAAGCAGCAAAGAGGCGGCCTTAATGACATTGCGGGAGGCCTTGTCAAAAGGCTCGAAGAAATCGATATCCTTGCGCATAAACAGTCTCATTCATTCACCGCTGAATAGATTAATTGATGAGGCCGGAGCATGTCAAACAAAAACGGGCCGTCTGCCGCCGGCCGGCCTGCAAAAAGGCTATTGACCCAGCGCCTTTCCGACATCCTCTTCCGTAACTCCCCTTTTGATGAGCGCCTCGCCGATGCCCTTCGGCAAAATGAAGGTCATCTCACCCGCAACCGTCTTTTTGTCGAGCTTCATATGATGCATCAGCGCGGACAAATCAATTCCTTCAGGCAAAACCGACGGCAATCCATAAGCGGCAATAAGTCCGGTTATGCGGCGGGTTTCAGCCGGTTCAAGCAGGCCGAGAGACTCGGACAGCGCTGATTCGAGACACATTCCGAGACCGACCGCCTCACCGTGGGTGAACTGCTGATAGCGCGTCTCCGTCTCGATCGCATGTCCTATGTTATGCCCGAAGTTGAGAATGGCCCGTAACCCCGCCTCGCGCTCGTCCCGGGCCACGATATCGGCCTTGATGGAGCAGGAACATTTGATCAGATGAGTCAGGGCGCCGGCGTCAAGGCCGGTTATGGCCTCCCTCTTGTTTTCCATATAATCAAAAAGTCCGGCGTCCCTTATAACGCCGTATTTGAGGGCCTCCGCAATGCCGCTCGTGAAATCCCTGGACCTGAGAGTGGAAAGCGTCTTCACATCCACCCATACAAGCCTCGGCTGATAAAAAGTCCCTATCATGTTCTTGCCGAGAGAGTGATTGACGCCTGTCTTGCCGCCGACCGAGCTGTCGACCTGGGCCAGGAGCGTAGTGGGTATCTGCACAAAATGGATGCCCCTCATGTATGTGGAGGCCGCAAACCCCGTAATATCTCCTATCACACCTCCGCCGAGCGCAACCGCGCATGAATGCCTGTCAAGGCCGTGTTTAAGGAATTCGGTAAGGATATGATATGTCCAGTTGTAGTCCTTGTATTCCTCGCCGTCCGGTATTATGACGGTAAAGCAGCTGAACCCTGCGTCTTCAAGGGAACTCATTACCTGGTCGCCATAAAGCATGAAGACGGTCGGATTGCTCACAACCGCGACAACAGGGCTGAAACGGAACTGCGCAAGCCTTTTGCCGATCCCGCAAAGATTGCCGCTGCCTATGACGATATCGTAACTTCTTTCCCCAAGCTCAACCGTTACCTTTTTCATAATACTCTCATCTCCTCAATGATCTCGTCGGCTATCTGCAGAGGCGATTTGCCCTCGGTGTCCACCATAATGTCCGCCTCTTCGTAATACGGCTGCCGGGCGGCAAGAAGTTCCCTGATCCTCGCAAGGGGGTCTTCGACACAGAGCAGCGGCCTGTCCCGGCTATCCTGCGTCCTGAACAGTATGGTGTCCGGCGAAGCCGACAGGCATACAACAACCCCTTTCCTTCTCAGGTGGTCCATATTCTCCCGTCTCAGCACGGCCCCGCCGCCGGTCGATATAATCAGGCAGTCCCCGCCGGAAGCGGCCCTGATGGCTTCAGCCTCCATATCCCTGAAGGCCGCTTCACCCTGTTTGCTGAAGATATCGTTGATCTTCAGACCGCTCTTTTCCTCTATTGCCGCATCCACATCCACAAATGAGTATCCGAGTTTTCTGGCAAGGGCCTTCCCCACCTCGGTCTTTCCCGTGCCCATAAAACCGGTCAGCGCAATATTTTTCATCAGTTTCGGGGTCATCCCCGGACCACCTTTTACCCGTGATGGAATAACGCATGAGACATCTTTATTATACAAAAAAAATTCCCATATTTTTGTTTCAGATGCGAGCCGCGCATGCCGATGGAGAAACAGCAGGCCGTTCAGGCCGACGGACGTCAGGAAGCCTTTCTCGCCGCAACAATGCCCTGTATAATGATTATCGCAAGCACAAGGGTAAATCCCGCGAGAAACGGGACCGGCCTCATCAGCTGCAACAATGCAAGCGCAACCAGGAAGATGCCTATGGCCGTAATCTTCAATATGCTGATACCCATGATGAACGGCTGCGCTATCTGCCTGCCCATGAACTTGCGCACAGCCCATACAATGGTCCTGAAGCTCAGCAGGCTGATTGCGCCGCCCATAAGGAGATTCAGCGCAGACAGCAGGTCAGTGAAGAAGATGAACAGGAAAGCGACCACAGGAAGGACGATAAGCGAAAACCTTGTTATTCTTTGGACCATCTCCGGCAGCTGTTCCTGCATCCTTTATTTGTCCTCCTGTTTTTTCGCGACCCTCAATAGCTCCCTGAATCCGGCGGCAATACCCATGAACAGGAACACAAACTTCAGGAAAGAGACGTCGAAAAGCTCATCCAGCCCATATCCTATGGCAAACCCTGCGAAGGTGCACAGGACGAGATGCACCCCAACGCAGCTTGCGTCGAACAGCTGTCTGGTAACCGATTTTTCTCTGTCCTGCCCTGTCATTAATATATATTCGCATATCAGAGGCAGCCGTGTCACTTTGCGCCCGGCTGAGCGGGCGGCATGGATAACCGCATACCGGAGCTACGGACCAAACTACTTGCCCATCTCCTTCATAGTCTCGTATGCGGCCTTTATTGTTTTATTTATATCAGCCTCCGAATGGGCTATTGATATGANCCCCGCCTCGAACTGCGACGGCGCAAGATATATGCCCCGGTCAAGCATGCCCGAGAAATAACGCCCGAAGCGCGCAGTGTCCGCAAGCTTCGCAGTCTCATAATCCGTTACATCCCTGTCGATAAAATAGTTGCAGAACATCGAGCCTGCCCGGTAAAACCTCGTCTCCGCTCCGGCCCTCTTAGCAGCGTCCTTCAATCCGGCTTCGAGCTGCCGCATCCCCGCTTCAAGTTTTTCATAAATGCCGTCGCGCATCAATATCCTGAGCGTCTCGATACCCGCCGTCATTGCAATCGGATTGCCTGATAACGTCCCGGCCTGATACACCGGGCCTTCGGGAGAGACACAGGCCATAATATCTACCCTGCCGCCA
>JGI20214J51088_10000027_pt1 | contig 93760 bp, 81 predicted proteins | sample WetSurMetagenome_FD_51088 | JGI IMG/M metagenome (IMG submission 51088) | reverse complement strand
AAAGGATCCATACCACAATCGGTATGTCTCCAAGTATGTTTGAGAATAGGAAATTGATCAAGTGTGCTTAACAGAGGGTCCATTTTTAGGTACCCGGCTCATTAACCTATAAAAACAGCATGCTTTCCTTTCCGATGATTTGAAAAATACTATCAATTGCTAAGAATACAATTCAGCCATTAGGAAAAAAAGTATACTCATAGGCAAACAATTATTCCTATTTTTATTGCGATGTCGCTGTCGTTTTTCTTGCGTAAACTGTGAAAAAATGGCCGCATTTTTTCCTGTTAATTTTTAATATGCATAAAATGGAAGACAAGAGTAAAAACAGAAATGCATTTAGCCTCTTGCGGTGATCTCCGTTTTTCTCAGCGAAATTCCTATTGTTGATCATTCTATCGAAAATGGTTGGCAGCTTATATTTCCATCGTTGCGGCATGAACCCCGCTGCCTGCAATGCCATCGAAAGGGCCCTTGGTTTCCAATGATACAGGTGGAATGGTACATGCCACCCAAGCCACGAGGAACCTAAAAAACGAGCATCAAAACAATCCGCATTAGGTACCTCAATAATTAACAATCCGTCCTGCGACAATATTCGCTTCGATTCTGCCAATGTGTTTCGAAAATCTGCAATGTGCTCAAAGCTATGACAAAAAATAATTATAGAAAAAGAGAGCGGTTCATATTGAGCAGTGAAAAGGTTGCCGAAATGGATGTGATGTCCGTTCTTTTTAGCTATTTCGGCCGCCTCCTTTCCTGGCTCTACTCCATAAGTTTCCCATCCCTGGATTTTAAAAATATCAAGAAGCCTCCCATAACCACACCCAACATCTAAAACTTTTTTTTTGCCAAAAGGGGGAGGCAAAACACCCTGAAACAGAATTTCTCCAAGACACCTGCTTGCCAGTCTGACTAAAACATTTTCATGATTAAAACGCTTTGCAAGTGACTCTCTTATAGCTGTTTTTGCTTTATTTGAAATTGTCTTAGGAGATCCCCATTCCGTGTAATAACCATTGTAGAGCAAAGTCAACTCATCACTATTGGGCGCGGGATCAGTGAAACCCAAACCACACTGCTTACAGAAATACACTGAATAGTTGGTATTGCCTTTGGCAAAAAAAAGATCGGTTTTAGAAGTACGAAGATCATTTCCACAGAGGACACAGGAATGTGGCATATTTTGTAAAGTCGTTGCCTCAAGGCGGTTAATATTTATTGCGATGGATCAAATTCATATTCAAGTAGTTAGGAGAAATCAAACCCATTCTTATTAGAAATCTCTTCATACAGTATTTGATAAAGTAGATATATTTCCTTATTGAAACTTTCATTGTGTAATAGCCAGGTGCACCTTCCCTTTTCATAATGATTAGAATCTCACGAAGCTGTCGCAATAGGTTTTTGCCAAGCGATTTTTGTTCGGCCTGTATAACGAAAAATGCCCAATATCGATCCATCATTTTGGGAGTGCTGATTTTCGACAATCGCACCCACAAATCATAATCCATGGCCATATAAAACGATGCATCCCACCCACCAACTCGGTCAAGAATCGATTTGCGGAAGAAAGTTGGCTGTTGTTTAACAATGTCGGGATCTTTCAATAGATTTTCCTGGGTAATTGTTGGACTTTTTATCGGTATTATGCGCTTGTTTTCTTCATAAAATATCTTCAAATTTCCAATAACCCACTGAACATTTTGATCTTCAAATTCCTTCGCAACAGTTTTAAAAATATCCTGTTCATAAAAATCATCTGAATTGAGCCAACCAATAATTTCACCAGTCGCAATCTTAAGGCCTTTGTTTAATGCATCTGATTGTCCGTTGTCCTTCTCTGAAATCCAATATAGGTGAGGGTATTTATGCAGGATTTTCACAGTGTTGTCGGTTGATCCGCCGTCAATCATAATGTGCTCTACTGCCGGATAATCCTGTTGCAATACTGACGCGATGTTTCTTTCTATGTATTGTGCCTGGTTGAATGACGGCGTTATTATGCTTATTAGCTTGGTTTGCATTGTTTGTGTGTTTTCTTGATTGCGATTGCTCTTCTCTGATCTGCCAGCTAAGGATTCGATTTATTGACGCTATCTTGGAGGGTCATTAGTCTTAATAGAATTGGAATACACTCCCTAATTGCGCGCCAGAATGCATGTTCCCGCCCTTACGGCATGGAGGAACGATGCCGTACCCTTAAGAGTCTGATACATCGGCCCGATTGCTTTCCTGATAAGTGAAGGCTTCAACCTGTCATCTATGCGCCATAGCGCGGGAGGGATCGTATGACGCGGTGCGATTTCTTCTTCCGTTTTCTTCAGTTCGGCTATATAACCTTGATAGATGTTCTCATTAAGGAACCTCGTCATTTTGGTGTCATACACATCGAAACCGCAATCGAAAAATGGTCCGAACAATTTTCTTAGTCTTTGAAAATGAAAAAAAATCAGCGGTTGTTCGTCAACGAACACAGTATTGTTTTGAATGGAATATTTATAATTACTTACATTCCACGGAGCAAGATTTGCTCCTTTGTGCTTGATAATGTGAATATCCTTAAACAACTTCTCGAATCCCTCCAGGTACTTTTGATCTGCATATCTGTCTCCTTCAAGATAATCATGACACCATTCTTGGCATCTATCCCTATACCATAATAGACATGCGAGGCCCTCCTGGTTCCGTCGGAAAGTGAGCCAAGAGACATTGTACTTTCCATATTTTTCTAAATGCGCAAGTCTCTTTGGAAATCGATGTCCGATTATGGCAACGGCGCTATTGGTAATTTCTTGAAAGATCGGCTCTGGGTCCGAATAGAAACGGCAGTCGGGATCAATGTAAGTGAGGCTTGAGACTTCCTCATGATTGTTAAGAATGTAAAGAGGAAAGGATGGGGTAAGGGTAAAGTAATATTCCACAAGATTCCGATTTTGTTTTGCACTTGCAAGTCCAGGATCGGAGGATTCCAAATCCCGGAGTGGAACGATTCTCATTTTTGGAAAGGCATGCTTTGATAGGGTGGTAATACATTCCTCGCTTAAACCAAGCACCCATAGACAAAAGTCAGGACAGTACCTTTCAAGCGAACGATACAGAACAATTCCTCGAGAAAGGTATCGATGATCAAAGGACGTGCAGAAGTGCTGCATGGGTGTCATTCGACTCTGGAGGAGTACCTTAAAGCATCGCAAACCCGCATTGAATCCTCCTGAGACAGCTCTGGGAAAAGCGGAAGGCTCACGATTGACCCAATCAGGGACTCGGTGTTTTTCAGTCCGTTTGCAGGAATACCTACCCGTCCCTTGTACGCTCTTTGCAGATGCACCGGCATTGGATAGTGAATGGCTGTACATATAAGTTGCGACTTAAGATAGGCTTGAAGACGATCCCTAGTAGGATTGGTACATTTGACAACATAGAGGTGAAACACATGTTTGCAGCCAACGCTTTCTACTGGCGACACAATTTCTTTGTCGCCGAGAGATTCGGAATAGGAAAGTGCAATGGATTTACGTCGAGCGTTGTTCTCCTGAAGCCTAACAAATTTTACGTTCAGAATGGCTGCCTGAACCTCATCAAGACGTGAATTTATTCCCGGCAAATCGCTTTCGTATCGTTGTCTCCATCCATATTCCCTAAGCGCCATCACTTTTTCAGCAACAGAGTCATCATTGCAGCAAACAATACCGCCATCACCGAAGGCCCCCAAATTCTTTGTGGGATAAAAGCTGAACGCTGACGCATCGCCTAAGCTTCCTACTCTTTTCCCGTCAATTTCCGCTCCATGCGCTTGAGCGCAATCCTCGATGACTACAAGACCGCTTCTGCGCGCAATTTGAAGAATTGATCGCATATCGGCAGGATGACCATAAATATGAACTGGAATTATTGCTTTTGGAATTCCACGCTTGGTCCGCTTCTGCTCTTCTATGGAATCAGACAAACTCTGCGGATCCATCGTGTACGTTTGCGGATTAATGTCAACTAAAAATGGTTGAGCCCCCGTCCTTTCGATTGCTGCAACAGTTGCTACGGCTGTGTGAGATACTGTAAACACTACATCGCCAGCACCCACGCCGAAAGCTCGTAGCGCAATTTCAATGGCATCGGTACCACTCGCCACTCCGACTCCATGCGCACATCCAATATAGGAAGCAAATCTTTTTTCAAAACTACGGACTTCATCTCCCAAGATATACCACCCGCCTTGGAGGACTTTCCTCACCGCAGAGTCAATGGCATCTTTTTGTGCCTCATAGCTAGCCAGAGGGTTTGCCTGCGGAATCAATGTTAGAAGGCTATCTTCAAGTTGTAATTTCATCGTTGGTATTTTGAGAAGTTGTCTTTGTAAAAGCTAAGAGTACGTTCTATTCCTGCCTCAAGCGATATCTTAGGCTCCCATCCAATTTCTTTCCTAATTAGTCCAAAATCAGAATAATAGTTTCCAATATCAATTTTTCTTCGTTCTTTTGGAAACTGTTTGACAATGTATCTTCCCCCTGCAAAAACCTTGATGCACAGCTGCGCAAGCTTCTCCAATGAAATAACCTCGATTCCCCCAAGATTGTACACCTTGCCCACTGCATTTTTCTCCGCGGCGCACATGAGAAGGGCCGAAACACAGTCGTCTACGTAAGTAAAATCCCGCAATTGAGTACCACCCCAAACCTCTATGGGGGCGTCCCGAAGTAGCTGGCTAAACCAGATTCCCAGAAAGGTCTGGCGTGCATCCTTGATCCGCATCCTGGGCCCATACGTATTTGTGAGCCTGAGCACGCACGCCTTGATCGCATATACATTGTTATAAAGAATGTGGTACCATTCTCCGGCAGACTTGTTGATCCCATTTACATCAACAGGGCGAATCGGGTGTTTTTCGTCAACCGGCAAGTAATCCGGCTTCCCGTAAAGTTGTCTCGTGCTGGCGAACACAATTTTAATGTTAGGATTATAATGACGGCAAGCTTCAAGAATAGAAAGCTGGGCGGCACAATTAATTTCCAAGTCAGCTACTGGATTTTCCATAGAATCCAGATGGCTTGTCTGGCCTGCAAGATTAAAAAGATAATCCTGACCTTTGACAAGAAACTTCATGCTGTGAGAATCTCGAACATCGGAGAAATTTATTTGTAACTTATCCTCAATTCCAGCGACGTTAAAGATATTGCTGCCGTATTCTGGAATCATACTATCAATTAGAGTTATCTTTGAGCCGTATTGCACAAGAGTCCGTGCAAGATTTGACCCGATGAACCCCAGGCCACCAGTGATGAGTACTTTTTTATTGTTAAATAACGAAAAGAAATCCATCATATTTTTAAAATCCTTTTCGTTATCATTTCAAGTGCCGTTTTAAATACATAAAGTGGAATCCGCCATGTATTGTTTTTAATTCTTTGCAATGCATACGATTTTATATCTAAAAAAAGCTGATCTTTGAAACGCGATTCGCTTTTCTGGGCAAGCTCATATGCAAAACCATATTGATTTTTTACAAGTGCTAACGCACAGCCAAGAAGAATGCTCCTCTTGCTGTATGTTTCGATATTTCGAAAAGAATTGAAATAGGATATTTCAACCCAGTAAGGCGCTTTTTTTTGCAAAAGAAATAGATAGCGTTTTTGAAATTCTGCTAAATTGTCATTTACAATATTTTGCCCAACACGCTGAGTACCTTTTACGGCCATGTCCGTAATCCAGAAAGGTAATTTTTCCATATACCTCATAAGGGTATACAGTTTATCTTCGCCAATATATGCATCCATCATACCCGGTTCAAACTCCGCAATAATAATGTTTTGGATAATATCTATTCCCAAACTGTTAAATATACGCAAATCCGTTCCTTGAGAATCGGTCTTGAACCAATCGACATAGTCTATGTTTATGGACGCAAGAACCGATAGCAAATCTGTACTGTTAAGAGTGATAATCTTTTGGACCTCAAAAAGACCTGCAAAATACCACGGTTGTAAAGCCGACGTATCCGGCGGCAGCGTGCTTGAACAATACGGCGACTTTGTGAGGTAAAATTTTTTTTCCCCGCTGGAGTCTGCAACTATTTTATTGATAACATAATGCTTCTTGTAGCCATCATTTTCATAAACTCCAAAATCAGTTTCTCTTTTGTCCGCATCAAATCCAATGCATATGCAATGACGGGAGATTTCCTTCCACATCATCGGGTGGTTACCAGAAGCCCCCACATCTATCAACACAGGAGGTTTTTCCTCGAATTCTTTATTGCATAGAATTCGCGAAATCACGCCTGTTCCTTCCGCTTCATAATGAATCCTTTATCAAAACCTCTTGTTTTATTGTCAATAAATATTTCTCCTGCTAGCGCATCAAAACGCTCGACTATATCGTAGTGGGCGGAAAACAAATCGAGAAATTTCTGCTCGTCAAGAAACCAACATGGATAACTTGCCGAATAAATGCTGGGGGGAACAGTTTGAACTGTAATTCGGTCTTTGCCGTGTTTCATAAATGAGGTACGATCAAAAATTACATATTCGAAATTATGATTAATAATTTCCTTTAAGAATGCATAGGGGGCTTTCATGTATTGTACAACGCTTGACAATAGAATTGCGTGTATTTTCTGTTCCTCCAAACAGGCCTCTATTGAACGATAAAACTTTAGCTCCTCGTCTTCAAATAGCTTTTTGCCTGTTTCAACAAAATGTTTCTGCTCTACAATATTCCATTTTATACGTTTTAGGGTCGACAGAAAGCGTCTGTTCTGATAATATGTACTACCTAGGGAACCACCAAAATCAATAATGCTGAGTTCGCCATCTTTTTGAGCAGCAATCCACATAAGACTCGCTAATAAAGGCCATGAATATTGTATTTCGTCGAATAAAACCGAATCCCTTTCGTAAACAGCCTCACCATTTTTTACTTTTAGCAAAGACTGTTGCACCTTCTTCAGGATTATATCTGAATCATATCCCGAACATTTCTTGGATGCGGCTTCCCAACCAGAATAATCTCCGGAATATCCGTACAATGGCGGCAGCGTCTTATAGAGGGAAACAACAAAGGGCGGCAATAGCGATTTTATACAATGTTTGGCTGAAAAATTAAGTACATACCTTTTCATGATAACTTTTGCTCTTGATGACTGGAAAAAAAACTTAAACATCGTCCTGTGATTTTTCTTGTGCAACTGTGAATCCGTACCCTCAAACTCGGGCGAATGCTTTTTAGATACTTTCCTACAATGATTCGTGCTTGACGATCTTCCTCCACAACTATTCTTTTGCAATGAATCGGCTGTTGAGCAACTTGACAATTAAATTTTATTGTATCTCCACAATGCGTTCCGCTGCTGTCGTTTCCAATATTATTAATAAGCGATATACCAGGATATAACGTAAATTTGTTTCTCAAAAATGCTGAAGCATACCATCGAATCGCCCATGAATTGTTGCGCCCACGAATTTGATCGGCAAGCATATTAGTATAAGGAAATACTCCATCAAAGTCGAATTCCCTAGTTAATCTTCTTTGCTTTAATTCAGACAAAAGCTTTTGTCCGTCTGCTTCAAAAAGATTCCACCCTCGCTTCCATGTTCCCCAACCCCAACAATCCGCTCCTCGTAAGAAAAAGGTGGCGGGAAGTTGGGCTTGTATGGGATATATATATCCATGAATTGAAATAACCCCATCTTCATTACGATACTTCTCCAGCGCATCATTCATGTAGGTTAAAAAATATGGTGATGTAACCATATCATCTTCCAGAACGATAAGTTCCCCATATCGGCTAATAATTTCAGTAACGCCGCTAATAATGTTCCTCGAAAGACCAAGGTTTTTGTCTCTCTCAATAACAGTCACCTTTCTAAAACCGGAAATCGTTTTTATGTATTGTCTAACCTTCTGTACCTTTGTGCGGTCGTACTTGTTGCGAAATCCGTCGGAGAAAATGAAAAGATCGCTCTCTTGGGATTGACGATTTTTCTTAAGAGCATTCACAGTCTGGTGAATGTGCCAAATGCGATTATAGACAAATAGAACAACGGGGGCGAATGTCATTCTGGTACTTTTTCAAAAATCAAGGATAACGCGCGCTGAACAATAAGTCTGTGTGAATCAATTCGTATATTATGAAGCAATAATAGCATATTATTTGCACTAATTGTTTTGGGAAATAGAAAGTATTTAATTACATATTTTACTTTTTGCTTAAGCGATGTATTTACTGAAAAACAATTTAAGGCCGATTCATAATATCGCAAATATCTTTCATAAAATAAATCTATTGATATTTTATTAATATTTTCCAGATAATTTCCTTCTAGCAAATTATTTAATTTATCCAAACTAAAGGTTACCTTTTCTTTAGAGGACAAAATTGTTTGAAATTTTATCTGTTTATGATAAATAATTTCATATAATATTTCCCTATTTTCATCAATATTTAATTTAACACTGTAGCCATCAACGCTTTTATCAGAGCATAATCCAGCGTCAAAATAAAAATTGCCTAAACTATAAAATATTAAAGATTTTCCATATTTCTCAAACCCTTGCGGAACATGTGGATGGTGCCCAATAATAACGTTAACGCCAATATCGCAAAGTCTTCTATATCTTAAGCGCCACTCTGGCAGTGGCATTTCAATTTCTTCAACCCCAGCGTGCGCTATTAAGACAATTATATCACAACAGTTTTTTAGATTCACAACAATATCATCGACTAAAAAGTGATTAATCCAGGGATATCCCCCTCTATCCTGCTCCTCAACCAGACATCCAAATTCAGATTCGCAAGCTGAAAAAAAGCCAATTTTAATACCATTAATATTTAAAATTTTTGATTTATAAGCTTGTTTGAAAGATTTATCTGCTCCAATATATTCCAGGTCATTTCTATTGATTTCATTTATTGTTTCTGTTAAACCAACATCTCCATAATCGTATATGTGATTATTAGCCAAAGACAACATCTTAAAACCTGTTTTTTTAAGGATAGAAATAGATTTCTTCGATTGAACCAAATGTGGACCCGCCTTTGGTATTTTAGCACCTTCGTTTTGTATTGGTGCTTCAAAATTACATATTGATAAATCCGAATCACAAATTAGTTTTCTTAATGGTTCATCAACGAACAAATCATTTGCTCGCGTATTAACTATATCTCCACAAAAGAACAAATTTACATTCATTATTCAATTCCTTTAACATTTTGAACTAAAAACAATTGCTTACCTCTTTTTGTTAATGGAATGCTTTCAACATATTCAATAATTAAATCAAGATCTGATACACTTATTATTTTATTCCTGATCTCTTTTTCGTCGTCTATTGTATAATTAGTATCTTTAATTATTGCGATTTTAACAATACCTATTCTGTCTTGTATAAATTGCCATTGCTTAATGTTTCTAAACGCCTTTAAATGTTGTCCAAAAATTAAAGCTGTTAAATATATTTTTTGATTGCTTTTTGATAAAATATAATCTTGATTTCTTCCATGGATTTCCTTAAATTCAACAACACCACCTTCTCGATGTAATAGACGAATTTTATCCCCTGTCTGATATCTAATAAAGGGCATGGCGTAATTACAAAAACCTGTCGCAATCACATTTCCAACTTCCCCAATTTCTGCGGGCATTCCATCGTCTTTAATAATTTCAATATAGCCATAAATTGGTGAAGAACTATATATATGGGAAATGTTTTTTGTATAACAATAAACACACATTTCCGAATGTCCATATTCAAAGTATACTTGCGTGGAAAAAGCTTTTTCGATATTTTTTAACTGTTCATCGGAACACATCTCTGCTGTCAAATTTATTCCTTTAATTTTGAAATTAAATGTAATCTTGTTATTTAGTACAAAAGTTGCTAACTTATTAAAAAAAGAAGGGTATCCCCTCAGAATTGCCGGCTTCAACAAAATGAGTTTTTCAACATAATATTTGATATTCATGTCAGAAATATATAAAACAGAAAACTCATAATGTCCCCAGACATTGTTTTTTCCTTTTTTAAGCCAAAAAATATTTTTGTTTCTTAGATCAAGTGGTATAAATGTACCGCCACTATCAACAATGATATCACCTTTTTTATAACCCATCAATGAATACAAGTACCTATGGTGTGCATTATCTATGCTTCCACTTTTTGGATCTGCAAAAAACTCTAATGGTTCACCAGTACTTCCTCCCGTATTCCGCTTTTGCAAAGACATTGAATAAAATTGTTTACTAATTATTTCATTTGATTTTTCCCTAATAATGTCCTTTGTAAGAATAGGAATATTACTTAGTGATTCAATTTTTGAAATATCAATTTTATTATCATCAAATAACTTATTATAATATTTACAATTATTATTTGCATAAGATAACAGTTCTAATAACTTGCTTTCTTGTTGTTTACATATTTCCAAAGAAGTTTTAGTTTCCAGATTTCTTAGCTCCAGTAGAATATTATTTTCAATGATTCTATATTTCCGCAAGGAAATGTACTTGTATATTGAATAAAGATATTTATATATGGAATAAATTATGGTAATTTGTTTCAAAAAAGAAACAAAATGCTTTTTATTAAAAGCCATATTTGATGTCATTTTGGTTTCTTTTCTCCTAATAGATTTACTATTGAAAAAGATCTAAAAAACATTATAACCGAAATTCTTACTTTTTTATGATACATTGGGGCTATTATTGCGCCGGTCATTTGAGCAAATAAAGCGGACCATGCGGCCCCTGAAATTCCTAAGGTTGGAATTAGTAGGAAATTTAACAACACATTTACCATCAACCCACTAATTATATAAAAATTTGAATATATTTGATAATTTTCAACAAGAATCCATTTTGATCTTGCAACTGTATAAAAGACAAATACACCTGACCAAATGGAAATGCTCAACGCATTACTTGCCTCACGAAATGCATCACCAAACAATATTGCTACAACCCATTCGCTTAAAAATGTCATCGGGATAGCAATACTTAGTGCCATCCACACCATAAACGTGTAAAGTTGTTGTACTCTTTTTAAATATAATTCCATACTCTGTTTTTTACTTTCAATAATCGCCGGGTATAGTGAGCTAACAATTGCCATGGGAATAAAATACCAAATTTCTGATAGCTTTACTGCGGCAGAGTAAATCCCTACTTCACGTTCTCCCAACATTTGTCCGATCATCACTTGATCAATACGCATGTAAACCATTATTGCCATATCCGTCAAAATAATTGGCCAACTATTTCTTATTAACTGTATTGAATCTTTTCCGCTAAAGCCCCAATTCCAAATCGATAGGTGGTTCCGGGTATAGAAAAAGATCATAAATAATGAGCCTAGACCAATTTCAATTGCTCCTGCAATTGCGAATGCGAGCAAGGGAGCCTTGCTGAGCAAGAGAACAATCTTGACAAGGGCCACCAAAACGAATGCTGAATTCTGAGCATAGACAGTATATTTGCTTCTTACCTGTGACTGGAAATAAAAATCAATTACGTTGGTAGACTGAAAAATAAAACCAATACTGCTAAGCGCAACTAAATAGAGCGCAAGACGATCGCCACGTTTCAAAAATTGAATTATAGTAACAGTCAGTAGGCATGTTAGCACTGCGGCCATCAATTTCATCCAAAATGCGCTCCCTAACAATTCGTCGCGCCGCGATGGTTCCTTGACAATATCCCGAATTACGATGCTGTCCAGCCCTAACGTAGCAAATGCACCGAAAAGCGACGTGAAGGCGATGGCGTAATTCCACAGACCATATTGCTTTGGTCCAAGATAGCGAGCGACCCAAACACCAACCACAAGCCCGACACCCATGCGCAATATTTTATCAAGAAACAACCAACCTATGTTGTGTGTTATCTTGCGCAGGCCTTCGGAGCTCATGTACCGCTCTCGCACTGTCTTAAAAAACTTTAGTGGCACCGCGTTCCAAGTCCTGTGATTGGCAACAGCCCCTGCTTGACGCCAGTGCGGCGTCTTGCCAGGGTTAGGAAAGAAATGATGTAGGTTGAGAACTTACAAAAAGGCAATTCGTGCCGAAAATTTTTACTCGATGCAAGTTTGGGCGGGATGCGCTATCATTTCCGACTCAAGAACATTTCCTGCTTAATCCTTTCAATAAGCCTCTTGTCTTCATCCGTCATTTTCGAAGCTGCAACAGCCTGAATAAAGATTAGGTAGAAACAGGTCACAAAGAAAAATCCGACCCCCAGAACCATCGGAAAAAGTTTCTTCTCCTTGAATGTCTTGTGGATATACAACGGGTCCGCCACCTTGAACGCCTCTCTGCTCACCACCATCTGTTTTTCAATCTCGCTCGCGAGGAGTCCTAGAATTTTCGTCCGAAGCAGCGGGTCGGGGATATTAACAAGCTCACTATCAAGGTATGCCACGTTTTCTTTTGCCTCAGTCTGGACTTTGGTTCGAATATATTCATTGAGATAATCCATGTAGGTTGTGGCAAGGGTGCTCGTGAATGTGGAATCCCTCGAATGGATCGTCAGTACGATCACATTTTTTTTCGGATCTTTGGTCTTCTTGAGATACTTTGCTTTTATGAAACCGCCCATAGCGAGCGGATTCGGTTGAACGAAAATCGGTTTCCAAGCATTTCTAGGTTGGTCCCAGTATTTCTTGTATTTATTCGGCCATTGATATTTGTAGATAAGCGGCAACAGGGAGTCCTTTTCTATCAACTTGGCTCCGAAATCCCTGCTGTCAAGTATCATCTCCATCGTGTTCAGGCTTGCGCTACCCTGATCGAGGTTGAGCTGGCTTGCAACGATCCCACCGAGCGCCCCAAGTTCAGCCAGGGATGTGGATTTCTGTGATTCGCGCTCCTTTGGCGCAATCATCGCCTCCGCCACCCATGTCGGGCCTTTAATCAGCGCTGCAACATAGCCCATCACGAGCCCGAAAACAGTCAAACCGACAATCAGCCACTTGTGTTTGACAAGCGCGTAGATGTATTCGAGAAGGTTGATCTCGTCCGGGTCGCGGGGCCTTGAGGAAGGCGTTAGTCCTTAGCGTTGGCTTGGTTGCTGTTCCATAATCAGCTTTCCGTCAATATTAGGTTATGAAAAATGGCCGGTGAATATATGGCTTCCTATTGTGGCCTGTCCGCTTCATCTTTCATGGCCGAAACCTCAATATAATGATGGACATAGAGTTGGAATGCTTTTGCTTTGGCAAGAAAAGGGGACGGATCCGTTTCCGCGTCGGAGACGGAGTCGTATCTTCCCTGAACTGCATAGGGGTAAAGCTCCTCAAATTCGTCTGCATAGTCCGGCAACGCGATGCTGCATGACCTGCACAGGTCAAGCAGCTCGATGATATCGTGCGTTTTCTCAAAATGCACGCCGTTGAAGGAAAGGAGCGCCTTTAAGTACTTTTCCACCGCCTGTTGCAAATGAAAAAGGAGGAGTTCCTTGTCTATGCCGCTTGCCCCTGTAAGATGTTCTACCGCGGCGAGATCGACGTCCGCCTTATGGACCAGCACTTCATAGTGAGCGCGAAAATTGTCAGCCATACAGAACCACTCCCTTTTCGGATATTGTTCTGTAGACGGAGCCCGCATCCTTTCTGCTTGCGTTATATTCCTCGGGCGTCGTTACAAGCACATCTATGGACCCTTTTATTCCGGAAAGCGCACGACGTATGTCGATGCATTGTCTTGTCCGGGAAACCATGCGCCTGCAGATAACGGCAATGTCAAGGTCGCTCTCCGGAGTCGGCGTCCCATATGCGTAGGAGCCGAAAAGGACTATCGAAACGGGATCGGCAACCTTGCGAATCCGGCGGACGATTTCTTTTTGAGTGTTTTTGGGCAGCATATCAGCCATTATGTTCCTTCTGGTCGGGCGGCGTTCCCTTTTTTCCTACGGTCGTCCTGCGCCGTTGAAAGCCACCGTAAGCCTGTGAAGCTCTTTTTCAACGCTCATAGATCACGACCCCTTCACGCAACACGGTTTGTATAAAAAAGCGGTCCTGCATATCCATCAGTTCCTTGTCCGTATAAATCCGACCTTGCCGAAAGCATCGTACAAACCCGCGAAGTCATCATATCTGTCGAAGAACCGTTTGTGCGTATTTCTGCAAATCACCATCATGTCGATATCGGACTTCCGCGACTGGGTTCCTCGGGACCAGGAACCGAACACAACCGCCTTTTGGGCCGGCGATTCGGCAAACACCGGTTGCGCAAGCAACCGTATATCATCTAAACTTCGAATTTCCACGGCGCCGTCACCCCTCCCTACCGCCCAATCTCCCGCTTTTCGTCCGCACACCGGGTTGAACGCGCCCTCGCACCCCAAAACTACACGACCCCTTTGAAAAGCCGCCGTTCGACTGCTCTTGTCATACCTGCCGGCGCAGAAAACCGATAAAACCCGAAATATCGTTTTTGAAGAACGTCAGCGCTTATGGAAATCGCTTCATCAGAAGGGCCGGCCGTTCGCCGTCCAGCTTGAAGGCACGGCAAGCGCGGAAACGACGTCCTTACGGTTCTTCCCCGCCACCAGCAATTGAACGGCCTCTCGGGAACTTTGTTTCGCTTCTTTCGGCCATTCGCTTACCGCCTTCTTCAACAATCCATATTCTGAAGATATTCAAGCGCGATTTCCGGAATTCTTTCGTTGTAATCGATCACTTCGGCGAGCGCGCCGATCACCGAATAATCGCGAACCCGCCCGGTCTGCTTTATCAGGATAAGAGTTCCGGCGTCAACGATGTAGATTCCCTGTTGCGGATCGCGTTTTTCCAGATATCCTTTATTCCGGGCACCCGGGGAATCCGCATCCACTAAAAATCACCCTTTACAAACCGCGGATCCTTTTCGCCGATACGAATCTCTTCCCTCACCGGCCACCCCTAAGCCGCGAATCTATGTACTTGACGTCAAGGCGCCCTGTTGATATATTCGAAAACAACCGAGTAGAATTCCTCGAAATCCTTGAGGTGGTGCGTAAGTATGGACTTCATGATTTCGGAAGTTATCTGCTGATAATCATGCACGGCGATATTTCTGAACCCGCACATTTTCATCATGGTCTTCCCGAGTTCTTCGGAAATCACCTCCTTGCCGGAAATGATTGAAAACGACTCTTTGTAGCTTGATGGAAGCTTCCATCCGTTTTCCGCGATGAGAATATTGGCGATATCGATGCACGCCTGCACGCTTCGTTGCACGTTCAGCACAAACACGTCCTGCGCCATTATATCGTCGAGCCGGTTCGGGTCCAGGCCCGTAACCCTATTGATGGTTTCAAGACAATTCTTGATAATGGATATTTTCGACAAAATCGCGTCCTTCTCAAGCATGTATTCCGCCTCTCAGGAGATTTTCCTCGATGATCTTGCGGGACATCTTGAAATCGATATATTGACTGATTTTTTCCGCTTTGTAACGAATAAACATTCCGGGGTTATTGTTGATAATCAGTTCTCCGTTTGCGATAATCTGCATCGCGATGATGATATCGCAGGCGTTTAGAATGACAAGGTCCACGTCTCTGTCGGAGGCATCGGATAGAGCGCCTTTTAGTTTAAAGTATTCCTCAAAATCCGGTTTCCCTTTTTTCAGGTAAACGCCTATGTCAATATCGCTTTCCGGCATTATTCGCCCGCTTTTTAGTGATCCGAACACTAATGCGAATTCGGCTTTTTCGCGCAGAAGGGGGATTATCGGCGCAAGCGCCGTTGTTTTACGATCCGTTTCCATGCATGGCCTTCCTCGAACCTATTGGGATTCGGCGCTTTCCTTAAACTTTCTCGGATGCGCCGTATACCAAATCCGTATCTCTCGATTAGGCCGGCCTCCTTTGCGGGTCGGCAAGCGGCATCTCATCCGGCATTGAACTTGGTTGCCTTTTCCTCGACGTCGTCGACGGCCCGACAGGGAGAATTCTCGGTGATGGGCATGGTTCCATCTATCGTCCGCTTTTTCCCGCCGGCAGCAACCGAATCTCTTTTTTTATCTTTTCGATAAGCTCTCGGTCTTCGTCCGTCTTTTCCGAAGAAGCGAGCGCGTGAAAAAAGACCACCGCAAGGCAGCTTATAAAAAACATACCGAACCCGACAACCAGGGGAAACAGTTTTTTTTCCTTAAAAACCTTGTGCAAATACACCGGATCCGCCACCTTGAACGCTTCCCTGCTCACAACCATTTCTTTTTCCACCTCGTTTGCGAGAAGTCCGGTAATTTTTGTGCGAAGGAGGGGATCCGCGATGCTAACGAGTTCGCTGTCAAGATAGGCGACGTTTTCTTTTGCTTCCGCCTGAACCTTTGCCCGGATATACTCGTTAAGATACTCGAGATAACTGCTTGCAAGAATGTCGGTAAACGCGGAATCTTTGGATTGAATTGACCATTTAATAAGATTCAACTTAATGTCTTTTGACTTTTTGAGATACTTTTTCTGCAAAAAGCCCCCTATGGTAAATAGATTAGGTTTCACAAAGTCCGGCTTCCAGGTTTGTTGGGATTTATCCCAGTATTTTTTGTACTTTTGAGGCCATTGATATTTATAAATCATCGGCAGCAAATTGTACTTCTCAATCAACTTTGCCCCAAAATCCCTGCTATCGAGTATCATGTCCATTGTATTCAAGCTCGCGCTTCCAACGTCCAGATTAAGCTGGCTTGCCATAATTCCACCCAACGCCCCCAGTTCCGCCAGGGAGGTCGATTTCTGGGACTCGCGCTCCTTCGGGGCAATCATCGCATCGGCCACCCACGTGGGCCCTTTTATAAGCGCCGCTACATACCCGGCCGTGACGCCCAACAGGGTGAGGCCGATAATGAGCTTCTTGTGCTTTACAAGAGCGTAAATGTATTCGAGCAGGTTTATCTCGTCCGGGTCTTTGGGGCGAGAAGCCAGCACGGTCTGCGATTGGGCCGAAGGCTGTTCCATGGTTATCTTTCCCGGGGTTGGTTCAAAGTGAACATTGTTTTTCTTCTCCTGGAAAACTAATTATTATTAAGAGGCGTCAGGGCTTGGTAACCATTTTTATGAATCTTTGACATTCGTCCCCTCCAAGTAATTGCAAAAGAGGTTAGGTCGCCAACCCGCTTCTTTTCCTTTTTGCGCGGAAATACCGGACAATATCTTCCATGCCCTCCACAATCCTGATTTTTTCCTCGAATGAAAGCGAGCGGAAATGAAGTAACTGCAATCTTGCACCGGTATTCCAGTCCGGCTTATGGCTGGCAGGCTTTCGTTTAGCCACCTCGCGCCATCCTCCGAATAATTCTCAAATTTTTTATATCGTCCTTATCCTTGTCTCGCGCGGCTTTTTTCTTCATGGCAATAAGCGTGGCTATATCAACGTAGCGGAACGTAGAACCCTTTGATATCTCTTCCTCTATAGCCTTCCGGTAACACGCGGCAAAATCAAACGGTTCTTCCACGAAAATATCGACCGGCGTGTCGGGATGCTTGTCGCTGAAAAAATTAAGAACCATCATGCCTTTTTCCCGTATCCATTTTTCACGGTTTCTGCGATCCGCGAATTGACGCCCGGTTATGGGAACCTTCGGCTTATATCCGAGGCGCTCAAGGACGGAAAAAGCTCTCAGAATATTGTCCCTTGTCAAATGCACCACAATATCGAGGTCATACGTCATTCTGCCGTATCCGTGCGCAACCACCGCAGTTCCGCCGACGACAAGGTATTGGACATCGACTCTGTTCAAGGATTGAAGAATCCTTTGTAATGTCGCGAGTTTCATGTAGTACAATTCCGGTTTCAGCCGCTCGGTAGAGGCTTTTTAAAATGATTTTGGAACCGCATTCCCGTTCTCATATACTCTCCAACTCAGCCTCTTCGTCAACATCAAGGCACTTTAAAACGCCCTTCTTTATTTCCCTGTACCCAAATCCGCTCTCGGGGCATTTCATAATTCCTTTTCTGTCTGGTCTTTTCAAAAGGTGTCCATGTCTGCTCATCCATCCTTTTTGACGCCCGGGAACACCCATAACGAGGGCATACTCTGGAACGTCTTTTGTCACAACGGCGCCGGCCGCGATAAAAGCGTATCGTCCGATGGTGATTCCGCATACTATCGTGGCATTGGCCCCTATGGTTGCCCCTCGCCCGATAAGCGTCTTTTCGTACTTTGAATGCCGATTTATCTGCGACCTCGGATTCGTTACATTCGTAAGAACGCAGGATGGTCCCAGAAAAACATCGTCCTCGAGAACCGAGCCGGTGTACAGGGAAACGTTGTTCTGGATTTTAACGTTGTTGCCTATCACTACGTTGCTTGCAATAAACACGTTCTGGCCAAGGATGCATTTTTTGCCGATTTTGGCGTTTTCCATGATATGACAAAAATGCCAAATCTTTGTTCCCGCGCCGATTTCGCACGGCTCCTCAACGTACGCGGATTCATGTTTAAAGTAGGGCATCACGGTACCGTCGCACAAGGAACGGATGCGATTCGGCGGTGAGCCCGGTGGGCACCGCATTCCGTATTTCGTGGGCAAGGACGATTGACGGCCGGACGTCTTCTATGCCGAACCCCCGGCCCGCAAGCGTTTCTTCGTACATTTTCACGTGGAGATCCGCGGAGCCTTCGGAAAATTCAATTATCTCGTTGTCTATGGTTATGGTTCTGAGCGTGGTTTTATCTTGAGCGACAACCTCTGGCGGAAGATCTTTCTTATCAATCGAAAGGAACCATTGCACGCTTGCTCGCTCCAGCTCAAGGGCTCCGGCCGTTTTTTTCGGCCCCGCAAGATGAACCTCCGAATGCGCAACGGGGCCAAATAGCCATATAAGAAGATCGAAGAAGTGAATGCCGATGTTTGTTGCAAGGCCGCCCGAGCGGTCAAGCAGTCCTTTCCACGACACGAGATACCAGTTTCCTCGTGAGGTTACATAGGTAAGGACAACCTTGTGCTTTGGTCTGCATTTCTCCCGTCTCAGTTGGTCGCGGAGGGCCACGAGGGAGGGGTGCATGCGCAGCTGAAGTACGGCGTTGATTTTTCGCCCGTTCTCCAGTTCCAGTTCGGCAAGCGCATCGAGGTTCCAAGGGTTGAGAACAAGGGGTTTCTCACAGATTGCGTCCGCGCCTATCCGCAACGCAAAACGTATATGCGCGTCGTGAAGATAATTGGGCGAACATATGCTCACGTATTCAATGGGAGTTCCCCTGCGGCGCAGCTTTTCGGCGTGACGATCAAAACGTTCGAACTCCGTAAAAAACTCAACATCAAAAAAGTATTTGTCGAGTATCCCCACCGAGTCTTTGGGATCGCACGCCGCGATAAGCACGTTGCCCGTACCTTTTATCGCTTCCAAGTGGCGCGGGGCAACATATCCGCCCGCGCCTATCAATGCAAAACGCTTGGCCATGCCCCTCTTGCTCGCATTCCGGATGCTCCTTGCCCCCGTCGGCGGTACCTTTGGAACGCCTCAGAATACAATTCACGTCCGGCAATAACAACCCGTATACGTAGATGCTGCCGCGCAAAAGACCTGTCAGCGAACGGAAACTTCCCGCTCAAGCAGCTCTATTTCTTTCCTAATTTCGTTGTATTCCTGCATTCGGCGCCGCAAATACCGCTGCGTTAACCTAATCTTCTCCTTGACGCCCTCGGGAGTAAGGATATACTGCCATCGTATTTTGTCGGGATGGCTTTTAAGCTTGTACGCTTTAACAATGCCTTTTTCGACGAGCCCGGCAAGAACGTAATTTACCTTGCCCAGGCTTATATCAAGCTTTTCCGCAAGGCTTCTTTGCGTATGTGAAGGGTTTTGTTCGATCTCGCGGATCAGTTTGTATTCAATCATGCGAAAAGCCTTCCGTTCAACTCATGAACAAAATAGGATATTTTATTTTGCATTTGCAACATCATTATTTTCAAGAAAATTTTTTTGCCCGCGCCCCACGACGTGCGAATCGATTATTCCATGACTTGCAAACAGCTCGACGTCTTGCCGCCGCCGAGATTGGCGTGGTATGCGACACAGGCGCAATGGTATAATGGAATGACATTTTCGGCGATACATTTCATTTAGTCCTAAGACGACCTCCTTGTGGAGCCCCTGAATATGAACGACCGGAAAACATTGTACCTTATACTCCTGATCCTCGTGGCCGGAACCGCTTTCGCGTACTGGAACGTCGATACGTGCGGTTTCGTGAGCATCGACGACCACCAGTACGTGTCAAAAAATCACCATGTGACAACCGGCCTCACCGCCCAAACGCTACAATGGGCCTTTACAACCTTTGAAGCGGCAAACTGGCATCCTCTCACTTGGTTGTCGCATGCGCTCGACTGCGTGCTGTACGGCGACCGTCCCGCGGGTCATCATCTTACCAGCCTTGTTCTGCACCTGATAAACACGCTCCTGCTGTTTCTGGTTCTCAGATCGGCTACCGGCGCGGTATGGAGAAGCGCATGTGTTGCGTTTCTCTTCGGCGTCCATCCGCTCCATGTCGAATCGGTTGCGTGGATTTCGGAGCGCAAAGACGTGTTGAGCACCATGTTTATGTTTCTCTCGCTTTTGTCTTACATCCGGTTCGTACGAAAAAAGAACCCCGGATATTATGCCGGCTCCCTCGGGTTTTTCCTCTTGGCTTTGCTTGCGAAACCCATGGTAGTAACGCTTCCTTTCGTGATGCTCCTTCTCGATTTCTGGCCGCTGCGCCGCCTTGAGGGCGGCGCGGTCGACGAACTTCGCTCTTTTATCAAAAAAAACAAACTGTTGCTTCGTTGTGCAGTGGAAAAAGCGCCGTTCGTTGCTCTTTCCATCGCGTCATGCGTTATTACCGTGATTGCCCAGCACGCGGGAAACGCAATCGTTACAACAACCGAACTGTCATTTATACACAGACTGGCCAATGCGGCAAACTCCTACGCGTCTTACCTCTCGAAAACATTCTGGCCCGACCGGCTTGCTTTTTTTTATCCGCTTCCACAGCATTTTTCCGCTGCGCAGGTGATTTCCTCCTGCCTACTCCTTGTGATAGTGTCTGCCGTAGCCATCCGGTTTGCGCGAACGCGTCCGTATCTGCTCACGGGATGGCTGTGGTTTCTCGGAATGCTTGTGCCGGTAATAGGCCTTGTCCAGGTCGGATCACAGGCAATGGCCGACAGGTATGCCTATGTACCGGTCGTGGGCGTCTTTTTTGCCGTAACATGGCTCCTTCACGATATCGCAAAACAGCATAGATTAATTAAGGTTTCGACGATTAGTGGTTTCATTGGCATATTCGTAATTCTTATTGGGCTTACCCGGCTTCAATGCGGATATTGGAAAAATGATTTTACCTTGGCGAATCATGCGCTTGCCGTTACAAAAGACAATTTTTTTGCTTTAAGCATCAAAGGAAATTTTCTCCTTGACGTCGGCCGTAACAACGACGCTGCCGATTTGTTTGAACAATCTCTGGCCCTTTGTCCCTATCAGACAACCCCGCGCCTCAACCTGGGTCTAATTTTCATTCGCCAGAGGAAACCGCGAGAAGCCGTTGCCGTTTTCAATTCTTTGCTTGCCGCGGACTCAAACAATACGCTTGCCAATCTTAACTGCGGCAACGCGTATGGAATGTTGGGGGATACGCAATCCGCCATTCGCTGTTATAGGCGTGCCATTGCGGTAGAGCCCTGGTTTGCTGCCGCCCTCCATAATCTCGGCGTTACCTACGGCTCAATGAAAGACTATGCCGATTGCAGACACTATTTGCTTGATGCCGTCCGCTCCAATCCGCGCGATCCCGAATCATATCTAGCGCTCGGAAATTGTTGCCTGCTCGATAATGCTCCGTTGGACGCCATTCGCTGGTATCACAAATCTATAGAACTGGCTCCGGGCCATTCCGAAACCTATAGTCAAATGGCGAAGGCTTTTGATGCAACCGGAAGGGGTGATTCGGCAAGAATTTATAGTAGTCTGGCGGATTCGACGGCAAAAATTGAATGCAACCCTTCGAATCACTAACTAAAGCGACACCGATTCACGCATCAGGATTCTTGAGGTTTTTTGAGGACAATATATAAATGTTCGACAGGCAAAGTTCCGGAGCGCACAGACATATGTGAGGTCATTGAGGCGACTTCCCATCCCTGTTCGCCCATTTTCACCAGGTAATTGAACAGCGTGACGTCTCCCCAATTCTGCTGCTGTTTTCCATTTACATAGTGAACTTTCCAGGAAATTTCTTTTGGCAGTACGAACCCGAAAATCCCTTTTCCATATTTCTCCGCAATCAGAAACTGATATTCCCATTTAACCATTTAAGGTACCTCCGGCAGGGATTTCTGATGCAGTTAAAACTATACCATCAATAGGCTTCGATTTCAACACAAAATAGAGGATTGTGTCGCGAGGGCGAAGGCTATTTTGTTAAAGTGAACCAGTCTTTTTCCCACAGCCGGATTTTCGCATGATTTCAGCCAACAATTATCTAAAGTTTGCTTTCCTTATCATTGTATTGCTCATTGCGTCATTTTTCTCTCTTGCGAATCTTGGCAACCAGGATTTTTGGCAGGACGAAGCTCAAACCGCCTGCATCAGTCGGACGATTCTTCACGGAGGGTTGCCGCGAGGATACGACGGCAAGAATTACTTTTCACAGGAACTGGGCGCCGAATATGGAAAAAACTTCATCTGGAAATGGCATACGTGGCTCCCTTTTTATGCCACGGCGGCATCCTTTAAACTCCTCGGGGTTTCGACTCTTTCCGCCCGGTTTCCGTTCGCCGTCTGCGCAGTAGCGACCGTTGTGCTTGTTTTCTTTTTTACGTCATCTTTTTTTCCAAAGCGAAATTGCGGATTATGGGCCGCGGCATTGCTCTCTCTTTGCGTTCCATTCCTGATTCTTTCCCGCCAGTGCCGTTACTACAGTATGGCGGCCTTCTTCTTCCTCGCCGCCTTGTATACCTATGATTTGATGCTGAAGAAAAAAAAGGGGGCCGGACCTTTTCTCGTTGTGTCGCTTACGATGCTGTTCCAAACGCAGTATCTTTATTTCTTCACCCTCGCCGCCGCAATCATAATCCACGCGTCGCTGTTTGACCGCGGCAGACTAAAGGCGGTTGCGTTCATGTTGGCCATTGCGATGATTATCAGTCTTCCCTGGATGATTTGGCTCACCGGAATGCGTTATACGGATAGGTACGGCGCACAAACCGCAAATCTTCACAGGATCGTCGCCTATTTTTTCTCCTATTGTCGGCTATGTATTCATCACTTTTTCCTTCCCGTGGTCATTTCGTTCCCGATTCTCTATGGAATATTTTTCCGCATCAAACGCGGTTCTTTTCCCGCCTTCGGCTCAAACACGAGCGGCCTCGCGTTACTTGCGCTATCCGTCGGTCTTACCGTTATCGTATTATCGGTTGCAAGTCCGGCGCCTTTTTTCCGGTATCTTGCGCCGTTGGCTCCCGTTATCGTGATTGGAATTGCATATTGCATCGGCCTTTTGGTTGATATCCACTGGATTGCGGCCGTGCTTGGGTTCCTGGTAATCGCGCTGCAATGGCCTTTACCGCCATTTCTACACGAGCTCACCCATCCTTTTGTCGGACCAGTGGAGGGAATCGTCTCCTATCTAAACGCGCATGGTTCGCCGTCCGACACGATCGCCATAACCTATGGCGACATGCCGCTCAAGTTCTATACAGCTATGCGCGTGGTGGGCGGCCTTTCCGGCGAAGATATGTCACCCGCGCGCAATGCAACATGGGTAATCTTCCGCAAATACACAATCTGCGAGAAGGATTTTGCCGTACGGCAATATCTTCTCAAACACCTCAACCCGGCGAATTATAGAAAAATCACAATAAACGCCCCTGATACGCCGTTTGAAAACAGGGAAGAACCGGACGAGCATTTGTTTGCTTCCGTTGTGGGAGAAGACCGGGTGGTAATTTTTAAAAGAGTGCATTAATTCGGTGTAGCGTATCCGAGGGAATCGAGATACACCATGTCCCGAAAACGGCTAAAACAAGGCATGTCGTTCTTTTAGTTCGGAGGTACATCCATGGACCTTTCTGTAATCATTCCCGTTTTCAACGAGGAAGCCAACGTGGAGCCGGTCTGCCGGGAAATCCGCCAGACTCTTGAACCGCTTGAAAAAAACTTTGAAATAATCTTCGTCAACGACGGTTCCAACGACAATACGCGCTCCACCTTGGATTCGCTGGCGCAAGAGGACGACAAAATCAAGGTCGTTCATTTGCGTCGAAACTTCGGTCAAACCGCTGCAATTACCGCCGGCGTAGATCATGCGTCGGGCGACGTTATTGTCATGTTGGACGGCGATCTGCAAAACGATCCGCACGATATTCCGCGGCTCCTAAAAAAACTGGAGGAGAACTTTGATGTTTGCTCCGGATGGAGAAAGACACGAAGGGATAATTTTTTTACCCGCACGGTGCCAAGCAGAATAGCAAACATGCTGATCTCGGTCATTTCCGGCGTACGACTCAGAGACTACGGGTGCACCCTGAAAGCCTACCGCCGCGAAGTCCTGCTCGGCGTGAGACTGTACGGCGAAATGCACCGGTTCATTCCCGTATACGCCGCATGGCAGGGCGCAAAAGTAACCGAAATACCGGTCTCACACCGGCCGCGGATTCACGGAAAATCGAAATACGGCCTGGGTCGTACCTTTAAAGTCGTTTTGGATTTGCTGGTTATAAAGTTCATGGCAAGTTTTTCGCAAAACCCGATATACGTTTTCGGCGGATTCGGACTTGTCAACTGTTTTCTCAGCCTATTGACATTCACGGTCATGGTGTATTACAAGTATTTGGGAGGAAAGTCGTTCGTAGAAACCCCCCTCCCGCTGGTTGCGGTTCTTTTCTTTCTGGTCGGCATAATATCAATTCTCATGGGATTCATTGCGGAAGTGCAAATGCGGACGTATTATGAGTCGCAGGGTAAATCGACATACATCGTCGGCGAGAAAAGAAACTTCATTGTTACCTCGTGAGCCGTGCTTCTGCCCGTCTTGTTCGAAAAATTCACCGCGAAGACGCCAACAGCGCACAACGGTAAATTACCGCGTAAAACAAAGGGCTTCTTTCCGCTAAAACTACGACTCGGAGGTTGCGTGTAGGATACGTTCCGCCGACATCCCCCAAGAAAAACCTCGGCGCGCCAACTCGCGGGAAAGCGCACCCACTTCTCCGATGTTCTTTGCCGACAACATGGCCTCCATACATTTCCCAAGCGCGCCGTTTTCCAAAAGGCTAAATACGTAGCCATTTTTGCCGCGCAGTACCAATTCATTGTTGCCTCCGACGTCGCTCGCAACAACCGGCAGGCCGCACGCCATTGCCTCAAGAACCGTGTTCGGCAGCCCTTCGTACAGGGATGGATTTACAAAACAATGGGCCGATTGATACAGAATTCGTAACGCTTCTTTGGAACACCACGAATGTATCGTGACCGCGGAGGATAGAATTGGAGAGGAGCTGACGATTCTCTGCAGGGCGGCCCGTTCCGGGCCGTCTCCGACCAAATCAAGCTTGGCGCCTCGTTTCGCCGGCCCCTTTTCAAATTGATCCAGAAGATAGGGAAGGTTTTTCTGCTGGGAAAACCTTCCCGCGAAAAGAAACCTGAAGGGACCGGGCGCGCGCAATGCTGGCGGGACGAAAAAATCGGTATCCACGCCGTTCGGAACGACGTCGACATTCACGCCGAAACGTCTGCCCGTGGCCAAGGCCAATTTCCCAAGCCCGCCGCCGTTCGCAATCACGCGCTCGGCCGAGCGCCAAATCCGTCTTGTCAACGGCATGGTAAGCCAATGGAAAAACGCAAGCTGCTTGGGCAGGAATCCGGGAACGTCTCCGCCCCTCAGGAGGATGGTATAGGGAATCTTGTGCGTTCGAAATAGCCGGTAGGCGATAATACCCGACGGAATAGCGAAAAACGAAATCGTTCTGTCGTATCCGATTGTGCCGCACAGGGCAGTCGCCTGCGCGGTTCCTTTGGCCGCATAACTCAGCATCTCAACCGGGCCGGAGCGATCTTTTTTTGCCCGTCGCGACTTGACGCGATACACCGTAACCCGATCCGAGTCCCGGCCCATTTCTTCAAAGCCATCGAACCAAGTCGTTACCACGTCGACATCGTGACCTTGCTTGCCCCATTCCCTGCAGAAATGGAAAGTCGCGTTCCCCGCTCCTCCGCCGAGAGGGGGATATTCGTAATTAAGGACCAACAGGCGCATACAGAGCCCTTCTTACGGGCAATACCGTTCCTTCCATTGCTCAAACATCAGGAGCGTCCATAATTGTTTTCTGTTGTCGCGTTTGCCGCTGAAATGTTCCTGCATGAGCGTATGCACACAGGGGAACGAGAACAGGCCTTCTTTCCTTATGCGATCTTCGGAAAATATCCGTTCCAGCATTGGACGGAGGTCGTGGCGCAGCCATCGCGTGAGCGGAATACCGAACCCTTTCTTTTTCCGGCGGATGATTTCTCCGGGCAATTTCTTTTCAAGCGCTTTTTTGAGAATATATTTGCGCGTGAGGCCGTGGAGTTTGAACGTGGAAGGCAGGCCGTTCGCGAACTCGGCGAAATCGAGGTCGAGAAATGGCGTACGCACTTCGAGAGAAACGGCCATGCTCGCGCGATCGACCTTTGTCAGGATATCCTCTCCAAGGTAGAATCGTTGATACATATACGTTATCTCGTCAACCCAATCGCGGAACGAACGCCCCTCGCGGAGGGCGCGAACGTCCTGATACGCGTCGAATTCCCCGAGCGTCTCCTGCACATCGCGGCTTAAAAGATGCGTGTGCGTGTCCGCGGGAAAAGCGCCAAGCCACACCTGATTTCTGACCGACAATGGAAGAAAAACGCCTTTGAGAAACTGTTTCATCCGAAAATCGAGGCTCATGTTACGGCTTGATACGGGCATCATGTTTACAAGCGGTGATATCGCCGTACGGGAAAACCATGGGGGTACAAGCGCTGTGTACCAATTGGCGAGGCGATGCGCCGGAAACGGATCGTACCCGGCAAACAACTCGTCTCCGCCGTCTCCCCCCAGGGCCACGGTAACCGATTCTCGGGTGAATTTCGACAACATATAGGTCGGAAGAATGGATGCGTCCGCGAACGGCTCGTCAAGAAAATCCCATACCGTCGGGAGCGTCGAAAACAGGTCGGCGGCGGTAAAAATCTTTTCATGATGATCGGTGTTGAATGCGACGGCAATCGTCCGCGCAAACCGCGACTCATCAAAGGAGGGATCGGCGAATCCGATGGAAAAGGTCTTGATCATGCGGGAATCGACGATCTCGCTCATAAGCGCGACGACGGCGCTTGAATCAACCCCACCGGAAAGAAACGCCCCAAGCGGCACGTCGCTCATCAGTCTTTTTTCCACGGCCTTCTTGAGCAGTTCGAGGAGCGTTTGCCGGACATCACCCGGACGCATGCCGCCACTTTGGCCATTGTGAAAAGCCGGATCCCAGTACGGAGTAATCGACGATTCCCGGCCGTTGTAGCAAAGATAGGTTGCGGGCGGAAGCTTGTAGACACCTTTGTAAATGGAATGCGGAACCGGCACATACTCGTAGGCAAGATACAAAGCCAGGCTTTTTATATCAAGCTCCGGCTTGAACGAAGCCATTTCCAGGAACGACTTCAACTCCGAGGCGAATTCCAATCCCTCGCCCGATTGTCGGTAATACAGGGGCTTTTTCCCGAATCGATCTCGACAAAGGACGAGCCTTCCCCTTTTTCCGTCCCAGATGCCGAACGCGTACATGCCGTTTAATTTGGCGCAGATTTTTTCTCCGTATTCTTCGTACCCGTGAATGATGACCTCTGTATCGGATTCGGACCGGAATGTGTGTCCTCTTTCGACAAGATCGACGCGAAGTGTTTTATAATTGTATATTTCGCCGTTAAACGTTACCCATACCGTGCCGTCCTCGTTTGCCATGGGTTGGCGGCCGAGCGGCGAGAGGTCGATGATACTCAGGCGGCGGTGCCCCAGGCCGGCGCAGAGTCCCGATCCGGGCGGTCCGGCAATAACGCGCGTGCCTCCGCCGTCGGGACCGCGGTGGCGCATCCGATCCGTCATTGCAAGAAGCTCCCTGCCGTCAATAGGCAGGTTGTCGCGGCGAACCATGCCCGCAATTCCGCACATTACGCTCCCCCGCCGGGTGAGCGTATCCGCCGCTTGGGAACGACGGCAAACAGCGCGCCGATGATACCGCCGATGATATTGAGGCCGAACACCGCGATTGACAGCGACATCGCCTTGTCGTTTCCTATGCCATAAAGACCGAGCAACGTCACGAATCCGCCTTCTCTCACCCCCAGGCCTCCAACGGAAACGGGAATGAGTACGGCGATGGATATGACACAGAAAATCCAGCAGAGATTAAGAAACGAAATAGTGATCCGCAAATTGCTCGCAATGAGTGAAAGGACGACGACGCAGACAAGCTGATACACAATGCTTATCACGAATATCCAGCGTAGCGTCGAGGCGTCCCGGCAAGTATCCTTTGCGGCGGAAAAAAGATTCGTTGCCGTTTCGAGCGCCTTGCGCGAAAGCCGAAGGTATCTGTGAAGAAATGAGATAACCAAGGTAAAAAATTTCTCGGCGCCCGAAACGCGGAACGCGACGAGAAGCCCTATGGAACCCGCGAGCATACTCACAACCGCGATCCGAAGCGGCCCCCCCGCTTTCGGCGTTCCCAACACCAGGCCGCAGAGGCCAACAATCAATATTCCTATTAATCCCGTTACCTTATCAATCGCGACGGAGGAAAAAATCTTTTCCGGTTGGGATCCGTTCCGAGCCAAAATGTACGCCTTGGCTGCTTCGCCTGCGATCTGCCCGGGAAAAATCAGCGAATAGAAAAAAGATATAAATGTCATCCTGACCAAAACAAACCATGAAAAACTTCGCATCAGGATCTTCCATTTCACCGCCGCAAGCAGAGTGTCGGCAATAAAGAGAAAGAAACACAACAGATACAGCGGTAACGATATTGTGCCAATGGCCTTCAGTATAATTTGAGGATTCGTTTTCACCACAAAGTAAACAAACAGCGTGGTGCTGAGGGCATACATTGCCAGAGATAGTATTCTCTTCATTCCCTGCATTTTCTCAACGAAAAGGATTTTTAACATCCGATGACGTCGGTCGATCTGGAAAAGTTATCCATGTTCGAATAGCCTTCACGATTCTATTGCATCCCGCTTATGGAAATTGCATAATAAAATATACATGCATATCCGAATGTATGCTTCCGTCGTGATAGGAACGCGTTTTAATTTTTTTTCGGGTATCTTTTTGATGAATAGTCTAAACCGGTTACTTACTCACGGTTCTCATGGTTCTACGTAAACTGCTGAAGGATTTTGCTACCGCAGACATTTCTCGCCGACTGCCATTTCTCGGGATACCCACTCTCAATCCCCGATGGTGGGTCTTTAGTGAATGCATAACGGCTTTCCTGCTCATTTCGTTTTCCTTTGTTTTTGTTCTGGCGGTGCTCACTCCTTTTAACGCGCATCCGGACGAATACCTGCATGCGTCCGTTGCTCATTACTACCGTAATCACTGGCTTCCGCCGCGAATAGGAGACCCCGAGACGCTGAATACATATTCCAAGTACGGTACTTCATATATCAATGAGCCCGGCGTGGAATATGTTCTCATGGGAAAATTCGCAAGGTTTGTCGAGCCGTTGACGGGTTCCGAGACGACTGCCATCCGGTTGTTCAACGTATGCCTGTATCTAATTCTGGTCGTGCTTGCTATTGTCAGGATAAAAATGGATAATCGTTTTGCCCTTCTTTTTCTTCCCCTTATCCTCACGCCCCAGATATGGTACGTTTTTTCGTATATAAATAACGACGGATTCGCTTTTTTTCTCATGATGCTCGTTGCCTTGGAAGTGACAGGCGCTATAGGGACTCCGGACACTTTCGCGAAGACGCAAAAAAATCTTCGCTGGTTATGGCCGGCATTTAGGTTCGGCGTGTTTCTTGGACTTATGCTCATAGCAAAAAAAAATTATTACTTTTTTCTTCTTTTCTTGGGCTTGTTCTTGTTTGTCCATTTTATAGCGCATGTCCTTGAGAAAGAAACAGGGTGGAGCGTCAAAAAATTCAGGCTTTTCCTTGAGTCTCGCCAGTTCATCATAAAAAAATCGCTTTTTATCATTTTAATCGCGTCGTCCGTAACGGGCGTTCGGTACACCTACGATATATCCTTAAACGGATTCGCCGGCGCCCAAAAAGTGTCGGCGCTAAAAGAACGGCTTGCCGATATCGGATTCCGCGATTCAACCCTTCTCCACAACCAGTCCCACGCTTATTTTGGTTTCAAGCTTAAATCTCGGGGAATAAAATTCGGCCAATTGTTCTCCCAGTGGCATTGGGGTGAAATAACGTTCAGAAGCTTTGTGGGTGTATACGGTTGGATGATGTTCTTTTCGCCCGAAGCGTATTATATGTTGATGAAATTCCTGTATCTTGTTCTCGTCCTGCTGGTTATCGGCGACGCTCTATTGGCAAAGAATCCGACCGGGATCATGCTTATCATAATCCTCCTGGCCGCAGGCGCGGCAACAATAATCGGTTCGGCCTATCATTCTTGGGTTAATGATTTTCAGGCGCAAGGACGGTATTTATTTACAATTACGGGAATGCTTGGAATCGTTTTGTATACCGTGGATACCAATCGTATTCGACGGCTGCTTTTGCCGTTGGCGGTATGCATATTCTCCCTTTCCGTATATTCATTTATCTTTGTGGCGATGCAAAATCTCATCAGATAAGGCGTCCCTTCATGTCGCCAACGATTCATGCTCATATTGCGCGAAAGCGATAATATCGTATTTTTGTCCTGCAACCAATATGGGGTCGGATATATCCCATGGCAAAATATTTCATTAGGACACACTTTTACGAAATCCTTCTCGTCGTTTGCATTTTCGTAATCTCCGCCTTCCGCATCCACCTTCTCGCCGTTCCTCTCGAACGCGACGAGGGTGAGTACGCCTACTCCGGCCAGCTGATTCTCCAGGGTATTCCTCCATTTTCCCAATCGTACAACATGAAAATGCCGGGCATTTATCTCGCCTATGCGGTTATTCTTGCGTGTTTCGGGCAGACCTCGGCAGGAATTCACACCGCTCTTTTGTTGATAAATCTGCTGTGTTCGCTTGCATTGTATCTCATTGGAAAACGACTTTACAATTCACTTGTCGGATGCTGCGCCGGTGCGGCATTCGCCTCTATGACGCTGAGTTCATCGGTGTTGGGGTTATCGGCAAATGCGGAACATTTTGTCGTTGTTTTCGCGCTGTTCGGCATATTCGTCCTGCTTAAAGCCATCGAAAAAGAGTCCCCGGGGCTTATTCTATTGAGCGGCCTTTTGTTTGGCATCGCTTTTCTCATGAAACAGCACGGTGCCGCATTCGTCGCTTTTGGATTTTCGTTCCTCCTGTGGAATGAATTTCAGCGGCGCGGTAATCGCACAAAAAATGTGCTGATTCGGGGAACTTTGTTTTGCGCGGGCGCAGCGGCTCCTTTCGCGGTCGTATGCCTCTGGCTCTGGAGTGCCGGGGTATTTCATTCCTTCTGGTTCTGGACCTTTACCTATGCGCATGCCTATGTATCGCAGATACCTATGCGAACCGGCGTCCTTATCTTTCGGGACGTCATTTCGAACATTATCGCCGCCTCCCCTGTATTCTGGCTGCTCGCTCTTGTCGGTCTTGTTTTAATCATCGGCGGACGGAACAATTCGCGGAACGTTTCTTTTTTTATTTTGATGTTTTTAATATTTGGTTTTTTATCAACTTGTCCGGGATTCTATTTCCGTGAACACTATTTTATTCTTCTTCTTCCGGCAATTTCCCTGTTATCAGCCATCGGTCTTAACGCAATTAGATCGTTTCTCACCTTCCTTTCGGCCGTTCATTCCTTCATCGCACCTATCCTTCTGCTTTGTGCTTTTTTTTCCACGCCGATAATCGAACAATCAATTCTTTTTGAACCATCCCCCGTAAAGGTTTCCAGATTAATTTACGGTCCAAATCCTTTTTCCGAATCCTGCGTTATTGCGGATTCCATTAAAGCATGGTCGTCGTCAACGGACAAAATAGGAATACTCGGTTCGGAACCGCAAATTTTCTTTTACACAACTCGCAAATCCGCAAGTGGTTACATATACACGTACGCCCTTATGGAAAAACACCCGTTTGCCCTTCGGATGCAAAGGGAGATGATCCGCCAGCTCGAGACCGCCGCCCCAAAATTTTTGGTATATGTCAATGTCGAAGTTTCCTGGCTCATGCGACGCGATTCATATCCCGATATATTCAAATGGTTCAACAGCTATCAGCGAGAAAGGTATGAAATCGCCGGAGTTGCAGACATCGTTTCCGCACGCAAAACCGTATATGCTTGGGGAAAAGACGCGGTGAAATATTCACCCGTTTCATCGAGTTGGGTGGCGATTTTCAAAAGAAAAGCATAGGGATTTATTGCGGTATGAAACCTAAAGAAGAATGCTCTTTTATTTTTTTTCTAAATACGCTTGGAGTTTTCCGGCAACATACCTTTTTACCTCAGGATTCTCGCTGGTCGTATAAACAAACTCAAGAAAATCGCGCCCCTCTTCGGGCGCCCCAGCATTTTTGAACATCGCCGCCGCGATTCCGGCGAGCCTGTATCCAGGTGCGCCGGATTGGGTGACCGCGTAGGTGAGACAGGCGGCCGCATTTTTCTTGTCTTTGTAGTACTCGTAGTAAATCATGCCGAGGTAATACCACAACTTCCACCTCCGGTCGGTTGCCGAGGAAATACCACGCTGGAGAATCACCCGGGCCGCATCAGGGTCCTGGCAGATATCCGGAATCATGAGCCCGGCGAATTCATATGCGGGGTAAAAAGTGGGGTTGAGCCTGGTAACAAGATCCACCATATGGACAAGCCACTTATATTGGCCGTGGGACAAGAACTCCGAACCGAAATACAGCGTCGTGCGTATCCACAAATAATCCGCATACGCGGTGTGGAATCCCAGCAGATACGGCTTAATCTTCTCACTCTGAGGTACGAACGCCATGCTGGGCGGCGCAAAGTGCTTTGTCCGGATGGACGTGAGACGGTTCTGGGCCGCGAGAACCAGCAGCCACACGACAGCAAGAGCTGCGGCTATCGATGTCCGCACAAGAACTTCTCGCGACCGTCTCACTCTATAGGTCCTTCCCGGCGAACAGGATGCAGGAAAGCGACAGGAACAGCACTGTGTAGAGAATTCCGTACACGATGGCGAGGCAATAATACGATACCGGAAGGCCGACGCCGTAAATAATATTGTCCCGAACGTTGAAGTGTTCCAGATTGGGAAGAATGTAGTAGATCGCCTTCAATACGTGCGGGTAGACCGAGCCCTTTGCCTCGACCATTTTTATGGAAAGCAAATCGTTGAGGTGCCCCGCAACGTAAAAGGCAAGCGAGAAGAAAGACGCGAGCATCGGCGAGGTGAACGTGGAAAAAAAAATCGATGCAGAGATCACCACCGACATCTCGGCCCAGATGAGAAAAATTGCATATACGAGCGGCGGAGTTATGGCACCGCCGAGGTATGCAAGAGTGCACAGGAAAACAACCGACATCACCAAATAGGTGAGAAGAAGCGTGGCAAACAAACCTGCGAATTTTCCGCACACGAACTGCTCTCGTGAAACGGGTTTTGTAACCACATGATACAGCGTTTTCTGGCTCATTTCCTTTCCGAGCATTCCAACACCGATAAATATTGAGAGCATGAGTCCGGCAAGAGACATGGTGGCAAGGCCGAAGTCCTGCATCACCTGGATTCTGGCGAACACCGACCAGTCCGCGATGAACACCGACAGCACGATGAGCGCAACAACGAAGAAAAGAACGAGGTACAGGACGTTGTTCCGAATCGTCTCTTTAAACATGTTCGAGGCAATCTCGATTATCGGACGCATTTCGGCACCTAGTTTTTTTTGTAAATTATATCCTCGAGCGAAGCGGTTCGTTTGGTTACCGACTCGCACACGAGACTTCTTGTCCACAGGTAATGCTGGCATTCCAGGAGCTTTTTCTCGCCGGGAATGGTTATCGTGTCGCCTCCGTTCGGATTCCGCGTGACCGCAACCCCCATTGCAACGAGGGCGTTGCGATCTTCGGCGGCAAGGCCGTTCACCACACATTCAAAATCTCCGCCTCCTTGTGCAAGCAGCTGGGAGAGGCGCCCTTGATATTGAAGGTGGCCTTTTGCCATCACCACGACATGGCTGCACAGGAATTCCACGTCATCAAGAATATGAGAACTGAAGAAAATCGTCTTTCCCGCTTTTCCCAAATCAAGGAGAATATGCCTGAAGAGGCGCCGCCCAAGAGGATCAAGCCCGCTCATGGGTTCATCAAGGATAAGAAGGTCCGGGTTGCACAGCAACGCCTGAGCCATCGCCAACCGTTGCTGCATGCCTTTGGAAAGGTCTTTCACCTTTTTATTGATGGACGCGGACAATTCGACGGTCTCCAGCGCTCGTGCAATGTCTTTCTCACCGGATGTTGCGTATCCCTCCACGAGCCTGTAGGAAAATCGAAGCGTTTCCAGAACCGTGAGGTGATCGTAAAAATACGGCCGCTCGCTCAAAAATGAAAGTCCTTTCCGCGTCGTTGAAAGACGCGGATCTTGTCCGTGGATCATTACTTTTCCCGCAGTGGGTTTGATGAGCCCAAGCAGCATCTTTATACAGGTCGTTTTTCCGGCACCGTTGGGACCCACGAAACCTGTAATACTGTTTTTTTCCACGGAAAAAGAACAGTCTACGACCGCAGGCACCTTCCGTTCCCAGAAGTGTCTTCGGTACTCTTTGAAAACGTGGAGAAATTCTATGTTGAGGACACCCATATTCATTCCAGAAAGCGTGGATGCCTGAAAGATACTAATGCCCGCAGCCACCATTCAAGTGCATTGTGGAAGAATGTTCGGTATACCGTGAACCCCGTTGGTACTCCCTTGCTTTTGCCGTTGCACTCTGCGCGCAAAATTCGGCCGTTGCTCGGCAAAAGCATCACTGTGTTTCATAATGGATTTCGTTCTGCTGCGATCGGAAAAAATGCCCCCCAACATGCGGTAATATCCCCCATTGTAATCCATCTGAATTCCGCCAACAGCACATTTCCCCACCCTTGCTACTGGTCTTCCTATTGGAAAAAAGTATTTTATTCGATACCATTTTTTGGAGTATTGTGGTCGATATACACACATTTATTCAAAATCTGCTGCTCAGAGCGCCGGGTATTTTATTAGGCCTAACCATCCATGAATATGCCCATGGGCTGGTCGCCCTCTGGCGAGGTGACACGACCGCACAACGGGCCGGAAGGCTTTCCCTTAACCCAACGGCGCATCTAGACCTCGTAGGTACCCTTATGCTGTGTTTGGGCCCTTTCGGGTGGGCAAAACCGGTTCCCGTGGACTTTAGGAACCTTAAGAACCCGAAACGCGATATAGCGCTTGTCGGTATAGCCGGGCCCTTATCGAACATCCTTTGCGCCGGTTTGATAGGACTAATCTTGCAATTTGCGGTCCTAAACACCACATCTGTTCCATGGCCCGAGTACATATTCCCTATTCTGACCGTTGCTTATCAAATTAATATCGGGCTTTCTTTTTTCAATCTTCTTCCAATCCCGCCGTTAGATGGTTCAAACATTTTTCTGAGCTTTCTTCCGAGATCAAAATTTGAACCCTATTTCAAATTAATGCGCTTTGTTCCAACAATCTTTTTCGTTTTGATTGTAATTGAATGGGCAACCCCTATAAAGGCATTATCGCTTGTACTTAATCCACTCTATACTCCCTATGCCACTTTTTGGCATTTCATTATTTTCGGCGGAAGGATGTGACCCATGCCGTTTCCGAAAATCTCTACCGCTCGGCTTAGCCAGATTATAAAAGGCTTCGCTCGCTCTTCAATTATGGTCATCGGCGATTCGATGTTGGACGAATATGTATGGGGAGATGTTGCCCGCATCTCTCCAGAAGCACCGGTACCCGTGGTGCATGTCCAATCCCGCTCATTTCGCCTCGGCGGGGCCGCCAATGTCGTCCAAAACCTAAAATCGCTCAACGTCACACCACATCTCGTTTCCCTGTGTGGAGATGACGAACCCGGGAAAAGCATCAGGGAACGGCTTACTCAATCCGGATGTTCCGCGGATGGTTTGATTGTATCCTCTCACCGGACAAGCACAATAAAAACAAGAATAATGGCAAGGCACCAGCAAATTGTGCGGGTCGATGCCGAATCCGTGAATGATCTGACCGTCGCCGAGGCTGCGTTACTGTGGGATAAATTTTCCTCGCTTCTTTCCGAGGTACAAGGGGTCATTATATCCGATTATTCAAAAGGTGTCGTTTCAAAGCCCTTTCTTGCAAGGATTCTCAATGCCTGCAAGAAGCGGCGTGTTTTTGTGGCAATCGACCCGAAGAAACGGCATTTTGATCTTTATAAAGGCGTAAATATAATTACCCCAAATCTTAGGGAGGCGCACGCGGCACTCGGATTGCCTTATGTAAACATTGAGGACAAAGACATAGAAACCCTTGGATGGGCGATTATCCGGAAACTTGACCTTCCTTATCTGCTCATTACGCTCAGCGAACGAGGCATGGCTCTTTTTGACCGCGCCGCTCATAGGTATTTCCATCTGCCTACCGTTGCACAGAATGTATTTGACGTCACCGGCGCGGGCGATACGGTCATAAGCGTATATTCGGCCGCGGTAACAAGCAAAGCCAAACCGTTAGAGGCGGCGTTTCTTGCCAACCATGCCGCCGGTCTCACCGTGGCTGAACTCGGCACGGCTTGTGTAACAGGCGAAGAGCTTTTGGCGGCTTGCATCAAGAAACTGTCGCAGTAGTTCTTAGCTTTGCGGAGAGAAACTATAACAACCCCCGCATACAAGAAGAATATTTTTCTCCTCTTGTGAATTTTGAAAGGAAAGAATTATATTTCGGGAACCTTTAAGGGCCCGTAACTCAGTTGGTTAGAGTAGCGGACTCATAATCCGTTAGTCCTAGGTTCGAGTCCTAGTGGGCCCACCATTTTTTCCAACAACATCGGACAATAAAATGAAAGAGCGGATTCTGCTATTTTTTACAAGCTGCGGAGTAACACTTGCGGCCCACAAGACGCTCCAAAGGCACTTCTTAGACGGAAGTGCCTTTTTTCACATGTATGACGGTTTTTTTTTCGAACGTCCGTTTATGTCTGGACGCCGACATCTTCTGCGACCACGGGAGGTTAAATGATACAGGATTTGGAACTGCTTGTACAACTTCAAGAATTCGATCTCCGCATACACGGTCTTTTTCAATCTCAGAGCAGTCTTCCAAAATCGCTTTGGGAGCTCGAACGGTCGATTGCCTCCGCACAAAAGGCGGTCGACGCTATCAACAGTCAGTTTGCCGCCAACGTCGCGGAAAAAAAGTCATTTGAGGATAAAGTAGCGGAGGCAAAAATTGCCCTGGATAAGAGTCAGGATCGGCTTAATTCCATAAAAACAAACCGGGAATATGACGCGGTTCATGCTGAAATTGAAAATTTCAAGAGCACCATTGCTGGCGCAGACACCCGGACGAGAAACCTTACGGCGGAGTCGGATAAACTGACACAATTGCTCGATACCAAAAAGGCGGATCTCGAAAAAATAAAAACAGAAAATGAACCGAAAATTCTGGAGTTAAAAAACCAAATCGCGTCCATCGATTCTTCCGTAGCGGCACTCAGGCAACAACGATCGACCATAGCCGCAAAAGTCCCAAAATCGCTCCTGAGAACCTATGACCATATCCTTTCCCGCCGTAAAAATGCGAAAGTTCTCAGTTTTGTCGGCAAAGACAACGGGACCTGCTCTTCGTGTTTTAAGGTACTTGAAACCCAACTCATCAACGAGATTCGCAGAGGCACCAAGCTCCTCACCTGCCAGAACTGCGGGGCTATTTTCGTGTGGCATACCGAAGGAGAAACACCTCCGCATGTTCCCTCCGTAGAATCCGAAAACACTCTTTCGTAAAAAGAAGATGCCGCTTTGAGGGTGCTCCCCTCTTTCAATCAAGCCCTTTTATCTACGGTTTTGATTCGTATGCAATGGTGGCATCATTTCGTTTTTTTTGGCTTTTGCTTGACCTCCCTCCAATTTCCTTCTTTTTCTATCAACAGTATCTCAAAATCCCCCGAACCCAACGGCGCCACATGCATGCTCGTGTATATTTTGTTTTTATCATTCATGTGCATAAGTAATTGTCTGGAAATGGCCGGTAAAAGAGTTCCGTCTATAACCGCGTCTGCGTTACGCGCCCCGGTTTCAAGCGCGGTACAACTCTCCGCAATGAATTCCACAAGCGCCGGAGAAATGGAAAGCGTAATCCGGTGTGTCTTTTTGAGCCGTTGCGCAATTATATCGAGTTTCATTGTTACAACATTCTTCATACAGTCTTTGTCAAGCGGCCTAAACGGCACTATTTTGCATCGCCCAAGAAACGCTGGTTGAAAATGGTTCGAAAGCTCGGGCCGAACGGCCGAAATCAACTCTTCCGCCGTCGGCCGTTCTCCCCGTTTTTGAGAATGCAACTCAGAAATGGTGTCAGAAGCAAGGTTGGACGTCATAATGACAATTGTGTTCCTGAAGTTGATTTCCCGGCCCTCTCCATCACGCATGAATCCTTTATCGAACACTTGATAGAAAAGATTCATGACCTCTATATGGGCCTTTTCGACTTCATCAAGTAAAAGAATTGAATACGGCTTCTGCCGTATTGCTTCGGTTAGAATGCCCCCTTCACCATAGCCGACATATCCCGGCGGTGATCCCTTGAGCTGGGATACCGCGTGCTTCTCCTGATATTCGGACATGTTAATGGTCGTGATGAATCTTTCGCCTCCAAAAAGAACATCGGCGAGCGCTCGAGCACACTCCGTCTTTCCTACACCGGAAGGTCCGGTAAACAAAAAAACGCCATGAGGGGTGAGGGGGTTCCCCAATCCGAGTTTTGAGGCACGAATCGTTCCGGCGAGCACCGCAAGCGCGTCCTCCTGGCCGACGATGCGCTCCCCAAGAATCGCTTCAAGATTCAGCAGCGCTTGGGCTTCGTCTTTCACCATCGCCCCCACCGGAATGCCGGTCCAATCCGAAATCACCTGCCCGCACACCTCTGCCGACACGTTTGAAAATACCATGGGCCTGTCGCCCTGCATTTTCGCAAGCGCCGCGAGTTCCTGCTTCATGGCCGTAAGACTATCCGAAATTTTGTTGGGGGCGGCCTTGTTCTCGTGTAATGTTTGCAACGCATCATACGCCATGCGTACCTTTTGAACCTGCGCCTTTTCCTTCCCCCATTGTTCCGTCAAGGTGGCAATCTCGGAGTGTCGCAAGGCTATTCGCTTATCACATTCATCTATCGTATCCGCACCGACCGGAAGCCCGGCGTCACGATCCCTTTCAAGCTTTTCCTTCTCCTTCTCCGCATTGCGCAATGCTCGTTCCGCATTATCAAGTATTGCGGGCTTTACGCTCTGGCTCATCTTTACCCGAGCGCAGGCGGTATCAAGTACATCCACCGCTTTGTCGGGAAGCTGCCTTCCGGAAAGGTAGCGTTGAGACAGGGTTACGGCCGCCGTTAGGGCTTGCTGTGTAATGTGAACGCCGTGATGCTTTTCAAAGCTTTCCGCGGCGCCCCTCAGCATCACCTCGCACCTTTCTTGATCCGGTTCCTCAACTTTTACCAACTGGAACCTCCGCGCAAGGGCGGGATCTTTTTCGAAATACCTTCGATATTCGGACCACGTCGTAGCCGCGCAAGCGCGCAACTCGCCCCGCGCAAGCGCCGGCTTAAGCAGATTGGCGGCATCCCCCTGCCCGGCGGCGCCGCCCGCCCCGATTAAGGTATGAGCTTCATCTATAAACAGAATCGTTGATTTTGAGTTGTTTTTGATCGCATCTATCACATTCTTGAGCCGTTTCTCGAACTCACCCTTGACGGATGCACCTGCCTGCAGGAGACCCAAATCGAGTCCCCAAACATCCACGTTGAGCAGATTGGCGGGAACATCGCCGGTTGCGATACGAAGGGCAAGTCCTTCTACAATGGCAGTTTTGCCAACGCCAGCCTCGCCCACAAGAATAGGATTATTCTTCCGTCTGCGATTGAGAATATCCATGGCTTGGCGGATCTCGTCGTCGCGTCCGACCACCGGATCAATCTTTCCTGCGCGCGCTTCCTGTGTAAAATTCGTGCAGAACAGCCCCAGAATGTCCTGTGCCGAACCGGATATGCGGGCTTTGGCAGCGGAACCGTCGGCGCTCTTTTCGATGGTAGAAACGATGGTGGCAGAAAACTCGTTCCGGAGTGTTTCTATATTGATGGCCTTGAGCAGATCGCCGCAGGTTGACGGTGTGAACATGCCCCGTTCCAGCATGGCAATGAACAGCGTTCCGGGAGTTATGAAGGACATTGCATAGCATAAGGAGCCGAGGCTCCATGCATATTCAAAGGTTTCAAGCAACGGCGGCGAAAAAGATGGCCTTCCCGTGTTGCCGCTTTGAAGGTTCTCGAGCTCTCGGGCGAGCGCCTTTCGCACCGCAGATGTTTCTATTTTAAAGCGTTCAAGGATCGCAGCAACCTCCCCCTGCGTATCATCGAGAAATTCCAAAAATATGTGCTCCCACCGAACTTCATAATGACCACGGTTCACGCATAACCCGATTGCCGATTCGAGCGCTTTGGTACATCTGTCATCAAGTTTTTCAAGTAAAAGACGAAGATCGTTGACTACCATGTTCATCTCCTCCGAAAACCTTGGTTTGCCCGCATTATAGGATCAGAACCGATCCGTTTTTTGCAACGTCGCCAATATCTCTCTATAAACGGGAAAAAACCTCCCGAACAAAAGAGGCGTGGTCCAGAAAGCAACCCGTAGATTATAGGTATCGATCGAGAAAAAAAATTCAACGAATCGTATGTCGTTCTTTGTATACTCCCATTTCACCATCGGAACCGAATGAACCGTGTCGTCGGCAAGACCCTCGTCCCGGTCAATTTGTTCTTGATTTATCTTCCGAATTTGCTCGACATACTCTCGATTTGAAAGATTGGTGTTGCTTGCAATACATCGGGTACCCTGGGTCTTTTCCGCCGTGAACCCGATATACAGGAGCTCGACTCCCGTTGCGTGAAGTTCCTTCGCGAAACGCCGGTTTTCCTTCATTTCGTTGGGGTTCGTCGTTAATTTCCAGCTGCCCTTATATGTTAGGAAAAATCCAATAGGTTTGTTTTGATAGGTGCGATCTTCGGGAAAATAGGTTCCGGGATAAAATTGTTTGATTGGCGCAGCACAACCGCAAAGCAAACCGATGCCGACAATGGCACCCTTTCCAAAATTCACGGCGAGCATCCTAGTATTTCCCTGGCGTCGGGCCACCAAATCGACGTTCTGGGGTTCTTGTGATATGCACGCCGATAGCCGCAAGCCTTGTATCGATATGCTCATATCCTCTGTCAATCTGCTCGATATTATGAATCCGGCTGGTGCCCGCCGAGGCGCAAGTCGCGATGAGAAGTGCCATTCCTGCCCGGATATCGGGCGATGATATGGTTGCTCCAACAAGCGCCGAAGGACCGGACACGACCGCCCGATGAGGATCACATAAAACGATTTGAGCCCCCATGGATATCAACTTGTCCACAAAAAACAGACGAGATTCGAACATTTTTTCGTGGAGAAGCGTTGTTCCCTTTACCTGAGTTGCAACGACTATCATTATAGACATTAAATCCGCAGGAAAGGCTGGCCAGATGTTATCGTCTATTTTTGGAATGGCGCCGCCGAAATCTTCCTTGGTGTGCATTCTCTGGCGCGCCGGTACAACCAGTGACCGATTCCCGGTATCTGCTACTACTTTTACGCCGAGTCTCGCGAATTGAAAAAGAATCATTTTCATGTGCTGAATATCGATATTACTCACGGTAAGTTCCGAGCGTGTTGCGGCAGCGAGTCCTATGAACGAGCCAGCTTCAATGTAGTCACTTCCAATGGTATGCTGAACCGTATTGAATCGCGTCGCCCCGTAGATGACAAGAACGTTTGAGCCTACACCCTCGATACGAACACCTGCGGCCTGCAAGAATCTGCACAAGCCTTGTACATGGGGCTCGGATGCGGCATTGATTATTGTGGTAACGCCCCGTGCCCCTGCGGCAGCGATTATTGCGTTTTCCGTTGCCGTTACGGATGCTTCATCCAAGCAGATATCGGCACAACGCAACCCCTTGGTAGCTTCAAGAATGAAAAGTACCGGGGCTGCTGGCTGGTCCGGTTGCTCAAGACGTACGGTAAGCTTGGCGCCAAGCGACCTAAAAACCATAAAATGGGTATCGAGCCTTCTTCTGCCTATAGGGTCCCCGCCAGGCTGCGGTATCACGGCTTTTCCTGTTCGTGCAAGGAGCGCCGATGCGAAAAGGATGGAACCTCGAATCGTCCTCGACATTTCAAGCGGAAGCTCGCTCGCCGGTACATTGGAATTATGTATTGTTACCTTGCCCCCCCGCAATTCGGAAACCTGCGCGCCAAGATGTACGGCTATCGATAACATACTTCGTACGTCTCCGATATCGGGAACATTGGACAGAACCACGGCCTCACCGCACAGCATCGCTGCGGCAATGACCGGTAACGCCTCGTTCTTATTCCCGGAAATTTTAACCGTTCCCTTTAGCTTAAATCCGCCATCGACGATAAAACTGCTCACAAGAGCCTCTTCGGAATGGGTGAGTAAAGAACCACGGCTACAGCTCGTAGTATTGCAACAGGCTTTTCCCGAGTTCCTGTTGGAATTGTACAAAATGAATAATATACCTAATCCTCTCAAAATGCAAAACAACTACTGTTTAATGTGTGTATGTTCATTGGAGATGTACGATTTTGGGCGAGCGCAAAAGTTTAGTTTCACTAGAGCCGGTTTCATAACTGTCTCAGAGTGATCATCATGCATGCGATGTTAAAAAAGGCTTGATACGACTGAATGTTATGATCCCAACGCACAACCAATCGGCGATAATTCCCGAGCCATGCGAAGGTTCGTTCGACCTTCCACCGTCTGCGGTATCGGCGCAATGGTCGGCCGTCCTGTCTTGGCATTTTTATCCGTCGTTTTCGATGCGGACATATCAACTCAATGCTTTCAGCTTCAGCCGATTGCGCAAAGGATCAGAATCGGCCGCCTTGTCGTACACAAGACGTTCCATTTTCTTTTTTGGACCGCTTCTAACAAATTAATCGGAAAGTGATCTTTTCTGGATATTTTTGATTATATTGTTCCACGAGCTTCGTCTTGCTTGCGTGAGTCATAATTTTTTGAACTAACACCATTTTACGGGGAATTCTGCTTTGGATAGCAAGCACACGCCGCAGAGCGGATCTGCGCGCTATTCAAGCGAACAACCAAGTTCCCAGTAGTGAGATCAAAAAATATGCCGCGAGTTTTGGCGAAGCTCTTTCATTTTTTTGCTTTTTCAAAGTCGTCGCTGAAGCTTGCCAACTCTCCTTGTTTCACTCCAAATGAAAACTCCGCCCTAAGTCACGGAGTTTTAGATAAATCAACAAAACCTCTTCTTTGATGGAATACCACCCCCGGGCTCATGGCGCTCCTTCGTTTCCCCGAAACATGGCTTCCTACCCAAATATAAGAATTTTCATACATACTCTGTGGAGTTTCCGTTTTGGAAACCCTCCGCATCGATTATTTTCATGATATGAAAGATCGCTCCGAATGTCTAGTCCTCGCTCTTGACAATTTGCAATCTCCCGCAGAGGTAAAATCGCTCATTTCAGAAACAAAACATTGCTTTGGTACTTTCAAGGTCGGATTAGAACTCTATACCCGATTTGGCCCATCAATTTTGGAATACATCTTTGAATCGGGACGCAAAATTTTTCTCGATCTCAAGTTTCACGACATTCCCAACACGGTTGCAAACGCTGTCCGTTCCGCCTCCCGTCTAGGCGTGCATTTTATAACGGTACATGCTCAAGGCGGTACGGAAATGATGATGGCTGCATGCACCGCAGCACACGAAGCATGCAATGAAGGTTTGAAACCTCCTAAAATTATCGGCGTAACATTGCTGACAAGTATCGATGCTTCGGCATTGTTAAACGAATTAAACGTGTCGGTTGCGTTGGAGCAACACATAAAAATCCTGGCACTACGTGCCGTTGATGCTCTTCTTGATGGCATTGTGTGCTCGGCAGCCGATCTGCCCCACATAAAACCATTGCTGCCCGAAGGATTTGAAATCGTCACGCCAGGGATTCGGCTTCCACAAAGCGAGCTTCACGATCAAAAACGTGTCGCAACTCCAAAAGAGGCTATTAAAAACGGCGCGACGCTTCTGGTTATCGGCCGCGCGGTTACTGCGGATAAAAATCCCGGAGCGGCGGCGGAAAAAATTCTTTTATCGCTTCAGTGAAGACGCCTATACATTCGCGAGAGACTAATGGGGCATTAAAACTTTTTACAATATTTACTGTTGATAAGATGTGCAACCGGCCGAGGCTCTTATATATTTTTATAAATATCAATGTGTTGTGATTTTAAACGCGCCGCAAAATTATCAACGCTCGATTCTGATTCACGCTTTTATATATTTCCATTATTGAATAAAAGGAGAGTTGTCTATACTATAATATTTTTTCCGATATCCATCTGACAATTGCCCTGAAATACAGCCCCCTCATTGATAACTAAATCTCGCGTCTTCAAATCCCCGATCAGCGACGCCGTTGTCTCAAGTTCAACCCTGTCTTCAACCGACATGTTACCGCGAATTTTTCCGCCTATAATGGCATTTTTAGCAACAATGTCCGCATCGACATGTCCCTTGCTGCCAACAGTCAGCGTCTCTGAAGTTTCGAGTTTTCCTTTTAGTTGACCATCAATGCGAACACTATGCGGTACAGTTAAGGTTCCTTCAAAATATGTACCCTCACCAAGGATGGTATGCAATCCTTTGTCATTGCTCTTGTCCATGTTTTCTCCAATGATATCGTCGGTTTTCACTTCTCGGTTTTTGTCAGTAGTGTCCGGTTAAATTTTAGGCTTTAAGCCGATTATATGCCGTATGTCTTTAAATAACATGCCGTTACAAACATCAAAATCTGCTGTCCGGAGAATTGTAAAAGCATTTGTTCCTGTAAATGACATTGCTAATGGTTTAAAAATCTTTTTCATAGCTAAAGCATGCGAAAATGACTGTTTTTCGAGGCATTTGCATGCTGTCCGGTAGAAAAATGTAAGGAAAACCATTTCTTTTTCAATATTCCAAGGATTTTAACCGGACACTACTGGGTTTTTGTGTTTACAATATACTTTGTCGGATCGACGTTTTTTCCGTCTTTAAGAACTTCATAGTGTAAATGCGGAGCAGAGGATCTACCTGTATTTCCAACAAGGGCCACGGTCTGACCGCGTTCAACGTGATCCCCCTTTGATACAAGAATTTGGAAACAATGACCGTATTTGGTTGACATCCCGTAGGCGTGTTTAATGGTAAGCATAAGTCCAAAGTATTTATCGTTAAAAACACTTTCAACAACCCCTGGCGCGGTCGCCCGAATAAGCGAGCCTTGACTTGCTGCATAATCTACGCCATTATGAGCTTGTCCTGTATCATTCGTTTCGACAAGATATCCTCGGGTTATCCATCCATCAACGACCGGTTGTATGTTCGGAAGCGCCGTAAGGTACAGATCCCTTCCCGTATTCCTTCCGGCGGCGTCGACGCCTCTGGTTGCCGACATTTTTACAAGATTATCCACCCTCTCGTCAGCATTGTCCCGCGAAAGAGAACCTCTGCGTTCTTCACTGGGAACCGACGGAGAATTTGTGCTTATCTTTTGATCTATTCTTGCGGAGTGTGCTATACTCTGCAAATATCTCCCCATTTGTTCTATTTTGTCCTGCTTCTCGGCTATATAAGCAATTTTTTCCTTTTCTGTTCGCAGCCTTTTGTTCTCACTGGTAAGAATATAAACAAGTTGAAGTTTTGCTGCTATTTCTCCCGACTTAACTACAAGAAGTATAAAACCGATAAAAAATATCAAAAAAAAAGCACCTAAGGAGTAAACAATGTTTTTATGAACGTGCAGGGAAAACGTTCGAACATTTCCCTCTGGAATAAACATAACTGTGTAATAGTTTTTTTTCGACATGCTTATTACTCTTTGGGGAAATCTTCCTTTGCAATACGATATGGTTTTCGAAAAGCTTATGCGCTTTGCAACAAAAGGTCTGCTATCCGATTTAAATCTGCTGTATCATTAAACTGTATTTCAATCTTGCCTTTTTGATTCTGTAGCCTCACAATAGATATTTTTGTTCCGAATCTATGTTGAAGTTTTTCTGTGAGCACAGATTCGTTAGGATCCTCTTGTTCCTGAAAGCGTTTCTTAGATGATGCCGTTTTAATTATGGCCTTCTTGTTCCGGCCAAGCAAAACAATCTCTTCAATTTCCCTTACCGAAAGTCCTTCCGCTATAATCCTGTTTCCAAGCGCAATTTGCTCTGGAGCTCCATCCATAGACAATAAGGCGCGGGCGTGTCCCATGGAGATTTCGCCTCGAGCTAATTTTTGCTGAAGTTCTTCGGGTAGCTTTAACAATCGAAGCGTATTTGTGACGGCGCTTCTACTTTTGCCGACTTGTTTCGAAAGATCTTCATGTGAAAGGCCAAATTTGAGCATAAGCATCTGGAGTTGTACGGCTTGTTCGATTTCATTTAAATCTTCCCGTTGAATGTTTTCAACAAGCGCCATCTCCATCATTTCTCGATCACCAACTTTCGGTTTTATTATGCAGGGAATCTTGTCCCGGCCAAGCTGCCGGAGCGCGCGAAACCTCCGCTCTCCAGAGACAATTTCATATCCATCAAGCTTTTTCCTCAACGTAATTGGTTGGAGAAGCCCTTGGTTCTTTATACTTTCCGCCAATCCATCCAATTCTTCTTTGTCGAATTCTTGACGAGGCTGAAATGGGTTTGGACGAATCGAATTGCAATCCACAAGGACAACGCTATCATCGCTTCCTTTTTCCTCGCTGTCCTGTGGAATAAGATTTGTAAGGCCTCTGCCAAGTGCCCGTCGGGCATGTGTGTTACTCGCCATTGTGCATGATTTCCTTTGCAAGATTCAAATAGTTTTCGGCACCAGATGACATTATGTCATAAAGAATTATTGGCTTTCCAAACGACGGCGCTTCGGAAAGCTTGATGTTTCTGTGAATAACCGTTTTGAATACTTTCCCAGGAAAACAAGATTTAACATCTTCGACTACTTGCCGAGAAAGATTAAGTCTGCCGTCATACATAGTAAGCAATGCCCCCTCAATGGTCAGGTTGGAATTCAGGTTTTTCTGAACCAGACGAATTGTATTGAGTAATTCGGCCAACCCCTCTAATGCGTAATACTCACATTGAATTGGTATGAGGACAGAATCTGCGGCGGCAAGAATGTTAACCGTAAGAAGCCCAAGCGAAGGCGGCGAATCGATAATAATAAATTCATAATTCTTCCGAACATCTTCTATGACGCTTTTCAAGTTTTTTTCCCGTGCGATTACATTGACTAATTCAAGTTCCGCAGAAGCCAAATCCGGACTTGAAGGAGCAACCTGAAGAAATTTTATATGTTCGCAGTGATGAATTATATCAGCAAGAGAAAAAGCCCTGTCTCCCTTTTTCCTTTTGGTGATTACTTCATACATCGAATATTCGATGTTGTTTTTGTCGATTCCGATACCGGTAGTTGCATTACACTGCGGATCCATGTCCATGAGTAGAGTAACATGCTCTGCGGCAGCAAGGGTCGCGGCCAAATTGATGGCGGTAGTGGTTTTGCCCACCCCTCCTTTTTGGTTACAAACTGCGATTATTTTGCCCAAAAGAGGTTCCTTCCTCTAAAAATGCTTTTTTGTTTCGATTTGTAATGGATCGCAACTTGGACGAAGAGAAAAAATAGTGCTTGTCTATTGAGGTAACTATTTTAATTACAACGCATTAAGAGGAAAGTACTCATTTCGTTATTTCAAGCGAGACCAAATTTAAACCAAAAATCTGATTACCGAGGTCATATTCTGCTATTTCACTTATTTTAATTCCCTCTTTATCTTTGCTAGAGGTGATTTTATCCAATTCCTGGGCAAACTGTTTTGTCTTAAAGGTATACATGTGTCCGTCTGAAGCCAAAAACGGTCTTGCAAGTTGAGAAAATTTCTGCATCGTGCCAAGACCTCTACTAATTATATAATCGAAGCTTCTTTCTGATGCGGGAAGCTTCTCTACATTTCCCGAGTAAATTTCCATATTAGTAAAGCCTAAGTCGGTTTTTGCCTGCATAAGGAACATGCTCTTCTTTTTATTGGATTCTGCAAGAATAAAAGTAAGGTCGGGTCTGAAAATTCTAATAGGAATTGAAGGAAAACCACCGCCAGCCCCAATATCAAGAATCTTTGCGTTCTTTTTAAATCCAAAAAGAAGTAGCGGTTGTAATGAATCACAAAAATGGCGCAGAAACAAATGTTCCTCGTCTCCCGGTGAAATCAAACCAGCCGCACTATTCCATTTAAGCAACAATGCAATATATTTTAAAATTAACTCTCGCTGATCTAGTGTTGGAGTAAGGCCTAGCCTTTCGAGTTCTTTCAACTCGTAACATTTTCTGGCTCGTTCAAGATATGCCGTGTTTGTTCTATTCATGTATTCACCGGCGTTTCACGTGAAACCTTCTTGTGTTTTGATAAATAAACCATCAACACTGTTATATCGGCTGGCGTAACTCCAGGAATTCTTAGCGCTTGTCCAAGAGAGCGAGGTTTAATTTTTGACAATTTGCTTTTTGATTCCGTTAAAAGCCCATTTATCTTACTGTATTCTATAGCTTCCGGTATTTTCTCCCCTTCCATTCTCCTGAATTTTTCAAGGTTTTCCTTTTCTTTTTCTATAAACCCGCTATACTTTATATCTGCTTCTACTCCTAACCTGATTTCACGCTCTTCAATCTTGATTCCCAGCGCCATAAGAATAATGTCTATTCCTACTTCTGGCCTTTTTAATATCTGCGCTCCCGACATTGCTGTTGAAATTATCGACTCTTTCCCGGCACAAATTTTCCACTTTGCTGGTTTAATACTCGTTTCAGAAATAATCCGCCTATAATGACGTTTCTCTGCCCAGATTTTCTTTCTTTTTTCAAGCACTTCGTTCGATATAAGACCATGCTGAATAGCAATTGGCATTAAGCGTTCATCAGCATCATCCTGACGCAGCATCAAGCGGTGCTCTGCCCGGGAAGTAAAAATTCTGTATGGTTCATCGGTACCTTTTGTAACTAGGTCGTCTATCAACACTCCGATATATGATGTTTCTCGGCCTAAAATCAATGAAGAACCACCAAGAATTTTTTCGGCCGCATTTATTCCAGCTATTAAACCTTGAGAGGCAGCTTCTTCATACCCGGATGTTCCATTTATTTGACCGGCAAAAAAAACATTTCCAATTATCTTGGACTCTAGTGTCGGCCACAACTGAGTGGGCGAAAAAAAGTCGTATTCAATTCCGTATCCCGGGCGAGTAATTGTCGCTTTTTCAAGCCCGGAAATACTGTTAACCATTTTCTGCTGGACGTCGAATGGCAGGCTTGTGGATAAACCGTTGAGATACATTTCATAGGTTTCAAGTCCTTCTGGTTCTAAAAATAATGTATGCCCATCTCGTTCTCCAAACCGGATTATCTTGTCTTCTATCGAAGGACAGTACCTTGGACCAATGCTCTTTATTTTGCCGGTGTACAGCGGGGACCTGTCTAAACTCGATAAAATTATTTTATGAGTTTCAGGCGTTGACTTTGTTATCCAGCATACAGCTTTGTTTTCTGGCTTATGGCCCACCGAAAAAGAAAATGGCCATGGATATTCATCTCCTCTTTGAATGGCAAGTTTTTGGTATTCAATGGTTCTTCCATCAATTCTTGGGGAAGTGCCTGTTTTCAACCTTCCATGAGTAACTCCATGTGCGTTCAATGATTCCGTTAACCCATTGGAAGGGGGTTCCCCCAGTCTTCCACACGGGAACGAAGAAAGTCCTATATGAGCAAGTCCATTTTGAAATGTTCCCATTGCAAGAATTAGACTTATAGTGTCTATTTTCTCTCCGCTATCTAAAATCACTTGGTTTATGCAGCCTTTTTTGGTTGTTATGCCGACAACTTGACCTTGAAGCAAACCAAGAAACTTCTGACCATCAAGAACTTCTCTTGCTATTTTTCTGTAGGCCAGCTTATCCGCCTGTGCTCTATTTCCCCATACTGCCATTCCTTTTGTGCAATTAAGCATTTTGAAATGTATTCCCGCCCTGTCGATTATCTTTGCCATTATTCCGCCAAGGGCATCAATTTCTCGCACTAAATTCCCTTTGGCGATTCCACCAATCGCAGGATTACAGGACATTTGGCCGATAAGATCTAAATGCGATGTCACAAGGAGGGTGTTAAGCTTCTTCTTGCTACAGATATGTGCGGCCTCAATGCCTGCGTGTCCCCCACCAACGACAATTACATCAAATTTCATCCTGGAATGCCCACGCCTTTTTGTTTCACGTGAAACATGTCATTTTCGTTCAAAAATACCTGATGGAAACCTGAATGTACTTACGGAACGGAAATATCGTTACTTGAGGATAAAAAAGACTTCTTCGTATCTGTTTTTGCTGACCAAAAGAGACTTGCAGAAAATCGATTCGTATGCCCCTTGGCGGTGAGTTTTAATGGTACCTTCATTTTCCGACATTCGCCAGCTATTTGCCGATACAAAATCTGGAAAAGATATTGTTGAGGATTTCATCGCTTGTTGTTTCTCCAATAATCTCTGCAAACAGTGCGAGCGTCTTATTTAGACCAAGAGCAATTATTTCTTCACCTAACCCGCTGCTTTTTTCCAATTGTTTTAATTCTTTTACAATTTTTCCCGCTATTATCTCGTGCCTTTTTGTGAACAATACATTGGATGTTTCAACCGTACCTATCTCAGTCTTATAAATTTTCTCAATAAATTTCATAATTCGATCTCGGTCTCTGGTTGCCAACAGAGAGCACGAGAGGGCTGGAATTTTCTTTGCGTGAAAGGCCTTTTCTTTTTCTAAGGCATTTGCACAATCTTTCTTACTGATAATCACCGCAATGTTATGTCCTCCAAACTTCCTTAAAATTCGCTCTTCGGCTTTCGTGACTTCCACATCCGCTGGGGTTACCATGATAACCATGGCGGCTCTGTTTATGTATTCTTGGGTTTTCTTTATTCCAAGCTTCTCGACATCCTCATCGGTCTCACGTAGGCCTGCAGTATCAAGGATCACTATCCGGTCGCTGGCAATTTCAATTTCTTCTCCTATACTGTCGCGAGTGGTTCCTTCTTTCCAATGAACAATAGCCCTTTCGTATCCTAACAACAAATTAAATAAACTTGACTTTCCCGCATTTGCAATACCCACAATAGGTATTATTATTCCTTTTTCTATTAACCTCGTTTTTTTTCTTTTTTCCAGCTCTTGTTCTATTTCTTTGCGCGTTTTGATTATTCGCTTGAAGTCTCGATAAAAATTTAGAATATCTTCATCCGGAAATTCTAACGATACTTCAAGATTCTCCAAGAATCTTGATATTTCTCTTCTCCATTTAACAAACATTTTGCTTGCTACACCCATATATGCTTCAAGAGATGTCTCATGTTCTCTCTTTGTTCTTCCCTCAATAAGCCCAAGAATGGACTCCGCATGAATTAAATCAAATTTACCATTCAAAAACCCCTTCCTAGTGAATTCCCCCCTATCAGCTAACTCTGCGCCCATGTCCATGAGTATTGTTAGTATTTTGTCGACAATAAATTCGCCCCCATGGCAGAATAGTTCTACCATATCTTCCCCTGTATATGAATTAGGCGATATAAATTTTACGGCTGTTATTTGATCAACTGTTTTCCCATTACTCGGTGAACGGAAGGTATATAATCTTAGCTGCTGAGGGCTACAATTCTTAAACATCGCTTTTGGTTCAACGCATTTTTCAATAATTTCAAACGCTCGGATTCCAGAAATTCTTACAACCGCAATGGCTCCCGTGCCACGTGCAGAGGAAAGAGCAACTATGGTGCGTGTTTCCATTTAAATTATAGCTCTGTTGTACGGATTATTTTGTGGGATGCTAGAGATGTTTTATCGTCTTTGGTCGTATCGTCGCGGATTTTTTCTGAGATACAAGCCTCAAGTCGAACCACACCATATTAGTAGTGCTGCCTGCTGTCGGGAAGGTTTATTTTAGCCGAGTTTTATTTCTTTGCCATTTTCCCTGTTTGAACCTTCTTGTCGCTTCGCGCTTGGTATGTGGCCGCTTCTTTTTCCATGCTCTTGTTTAGAATAAATTGCTGAAAGATTCCAAGAGCGTTCGAAACCGTCCAGTAAAACACAAGGCCCGCAGGCAGGCTATTAAAAAGCACCAGCATGAAAATCGGCATGAAGTAAACCATGGCTTTTTGGTTAGGGTCTTTTATGGTCATTTTGTTCTGAATAAAAGTAAGAACTGCCATAACAATAGGCATGAGCGCTATTCCATATCCATACATTGGTATGCCGTCGGGAAATATGCTGGAAAATCCCGGTATGCCTTTTAGAGGAATCAAGATTTCCGGTTGAGATAGATCCTGCACCCAGGGAATCAAAATTGTTTGTGCCCCACGTAATTCAATAGCTTTCTGAAGCACTACATATAGCGCAAATAATACGGGCATCTGCAGAAACATCGGCAAACACCCTGGATTAAGCGGGTTGATTCCTTCTTCGCGATATAAATTCATCATCTCTTGGTTCATTTTCTTTGGGCTGCTTTTATACCTCTCTCTAATGTGGTTAATCTTAGGCTGAAGCATTTTCATCCGATTCATTGATCTCATACTGCTTTGCGAAAGAGGATAGGTAATTATTCTGGTAATAAGCGTGAGAACTATTATTGTAACCCCATAGTCTTTTACAAGATTATTCACATAGACCAGGAGCCACAGCAAAAATTCACAAATATAGGGAAACCAAATATCGGCGCGCAAAAGAAATACCCACCCGCCAAACAACACTTTTTCCAACCCTATTCTATACGAGCGCAGCAAAGAGAGTTTTCCCGGCCCAGCATAGAACCAATATGCCTCCGTCGTCCCCTCGCCTATCCGTCGTATAGAGAACGCATAATCAACAATTTCACCTTTTTTGACTACAGGTTTTACATTGTCATATGCTTTGGAATCATATCCTTCTACGGCTATATCCGCACTTCGCGAAGTATCAGCTACCAACGCCACAACAAAATATTTTGAGGTGATTGCCGCCCATTTGTAGGATCCCGTTTTGGGGTCTATCTTCTCGTCGCTTTTCTTGGCTTGAATATGTTCGATTGAATTTCCAGCATAGAGATGTACCTTTCGCTGTTCGTTAACATAGGCAATATTGTTTTGCCCGGCATTTCCCTTGAGATATTCGCTTTCGGTAATTCCGCAGTCCCATCCGACCGTAACACTTTTTCCGTCGAGAGAAGGCGACAAAATTTCGAGCCCTATCCTGTATGAATCACCGGTAAATGTATACTGTTTTGTGACAGCAGTTCCCAATGCATTTGGACAACGAAATACCACGGACATCGTCTGTCCTTTTGCTACACTGATGTGTCGGGCGGTATCCTGCGCCTTGAATACTCTCGTATCAAAATTTTCCGCATCAATGACAAGATTCCCGCCCCCAATGGCAGTACGGCCAACAAGATTGATTCTCTCTGTCAGCTCTGACTTTAAAGATCCGTTACGATCGTAACCGTAATCCTTCATTCTCAAAGCCACTATCCGAGCGCCTTTTTCGGCTATCCCACACACAATTTTCCCATTGTCGACCCAGATCGTATCACCTATAGTGGTGTCTTGCTTGGAGGTATCGATTGCGGTTTCTCCCAACATTGTCGCTCCATGTACGACGGTATCGATATCGGTAGCAGTAGATCGCAGACTTTCGCTCTCCTTTTTTACTTGTGCTTTGACCGCAACGGAGGATATGGGCTTCTGCTGGGCTTTTTTTGCCATGTTGCTTTCGTACAGGCTGAACAAGATGAACGTTAAAAGTATCAAAGCAAAAGCAACCGTTGTGTTTTTATTCACGGACACAATCCTTTCGATTCAGCTTAGGAACAGGGTCGAGGCCAAACATCGATACGGGGGTACACCGAATTAACCGGGACGCAATGGCAACAAGCGCCCGATGGAGCGGTAACAAAACAATGGCTTTCATGGCATATTCGCTGCAAGAGGGAGAAAATCTACAAGCGCCGTGCGGTACAACAAGAACCGTCTTTATCAGCACAATAAGAAACGCCATCGCGTGTGTCGCTATTACCTTGTAATACTTTTCCATTGTAAATAGCTTTTTTTGATTTCCTCTAGGGATAGAAGAGCGCTGTCCAACGGTTTTATGAGGATGTCGTAAAAGGGAGGGCAAATACGTTTGTTCTTCCGAAAGACTTCTCGTATTATCCTTTTTATTCTATTCCGTTGAACCGCATTCCCGTTCGCTTTTCCGACGATGACGGCGAATCTGTCGTAAGGGCGGGGGCTTTGCCGGTAGAAAATTTTAAAGGAGGCACATTGCCATCGTAACCCTGTCGTTCTGAGAGATACTATCTCGCTTCGCAACGAAATTCTAATCACTCGACCACAACAGTGGAAATGACGGGGGCCTAACACGTGTACTATTTATTCGATGCTGTAAGGCGCTTTCGTCCTTTCGCCCTTCTTTTGCGAAGCACTTTTTTGCCGCTTTTGGTTGAATTTCTCGCTCTGAACCCGTGGGTGTTAATCCTTTTGCGCTTGGACGGCTGAAACGTTCTCTTCATTTTTTGGTTCCTTTCTGACTATAAAAATGATTTCGGTCACTGTGAACTGTCAAAGTATTTTGATGGTTTCCGCATCCCGCAGATTTGATTTTATTTATTTTCTCATGTAGATTTCTCGACATCGCCGTTTTGGCGGATAAAAAACCGCTTACTATTCCTTGCATACCTGGGACCAATCTGCTATTATATCCATTCAATGACCTAGGGGGTTCCGCATCAATGCTTCTAACATGCTGGCAAAACACCTTGAAGGAACTGGCGTCCGTTACGGATTTCCAAACGTTCGAAACTTGGTTCTCGCCTTTGAAATTTAAAGAGCTGAGAAAAAACTCCATCCTTGTCATTTCTGCCTCAAATTCAATGATTACCGACTTCGTGGAACAACATTATAAAACGATGCTTCTTTCTGCGGCAAAGGTATACTTTGATGGATTGCAGGACGTTGTTTTTGAAATAGAGGTTCCGGCAATCCTGCAGAAACCTGTAGCAGAGAATTTAAGCATACATACCGCCGAGCAAAGTTCCCGACATTCTCAGGGTTTCAATCAAAATTTTTCGTTTGAATCATTCGTCGTTGGGCCGGGAAACGAGTTTGCAAAAAGTGCTGCCTTCGCGGTTGCAAAAGCACCAGGAAAAACCAAATTTAACCCGCTTCTTATTTATGGCGGCGTTGGCCTTGGAAAGACACATCTCCTACAGGCTATAGGCCTTTATCTTTTGTCACAGAATAGAGAGTTGCGAATTTCTTATTCTTCTTCCGAAGAATTTTATTTTACTTTTATTGAAGCAATAAAGAACAACAGATCAAGAAAATTTGCGGAATCATTTAAATCGTCCGATGTCCTGCTGATAGATGATATACAATTTCTTTCGGGAAAGGAAAGTACTCAGGAGGAATTTTTCTACATTTTTAATACGCTCTATCATAATCAGCGTCAGATTGTTCTTACTTCCGATCTTCCCCCCGCCTCCCTTCTCGGGGTTCAAGATCGCTTGGTATCCCGTTTTCAGTGGGGGCTGTGTGTCGACATTCAACCACCGAATCTTGAGACAAGGGTGGCTATTCTCAAGAAAAAAGCCGAACAAGACAATCTCACCATTCCAGAAGATGTTTTATTATATATCGCGGAAAACGTTGCTTCGAATATACGAGAACTGGAAGGTATCGTCATTCGCTTGCTGGCGTATTCCTCAATAACAAAACACGATATAACCCTTGAGTTGGTAAAAAAAACAATCCAAGAAACAACAAAGACCGACAAGGCAAGGTTTTCCATTGAAAGAATCATAGAGGCTGTTGCGCAATTTTACAATATTCCTCTTAATAATATCCGTGAAAAAAATCGTAGAAAAGAAGTCGCTTTTTGTAGACAATTAGCAATGTACGTGGCAAAAGAGTATACGACTTATTCATTAAAATCTATCGGCCTTCATTTTGGAGGGCGAGATCACAGCACGGTTATTCATGCAATCAATCATATTAAACACCTTAAAAGAAATGATGCTTCAATAAATTCGGATATTGATAAAATTATTAAATCAATATCTCTGGGATAAGCTCGGACTGCATTATTCACAATATATTTGTTTAAAAATTGTTGACTCTTTTAGTTTCATAACTTTTAAACATATTACCGTACATATTTTTATTTTTTCAACAATATACACACAGTGTTTATTACTATGTTTCATAATGTTATATAGAAAACTCACACTATCAACAAATCTATTACTATTGCTGTCTTTTATATATATTTTGAAATAGTAATTATTCTTTCCATCTTTCACCAAAGAGACTTTTAATCTTTCATCAAGAAAGGCAGCTATAGTTATGGAATGTGTAATTTCAAAAAACAAAATATATGAGCTTATTCAGAAAGCCTATCCTATTATTCCATTAAAAACCTCATTGCAAATACTTTCGAACTTCAAGGTTTCATTTAGAGAAAATCTTATTACAATTTCTGCCACCGATCTTGATCATTCAATCGAGGTATCTGCACAAGCGAAAACCGATGGTGAAGCCGAAATTACGCTTAATGCACGAAAATTGTTTGAAATCGTTCGAGAGCTCCCAGAAGGTGATATACATATCAGCATCGATGTTAATGTTCTTATCATTGATACGGCAAAAGGATTTTCATGTAGAATAGCTGGAATCGGAACAGAAGATTTCCCTGCGTTTCCCGATATTAAAGATGGAACCGAATTTTCCATTGCGGTTGGCTGTTTTAAGGATATGATTCTTAAAAGCAGTTTCGCTGTATCGCGTGATGAATCAAGGACATGTCTTTGCGGTGTTTTATGGAAAGTTGAGAGAACAAAAACAGGAATGGTTGCGACCGACGGTCACAGACTTGGAAGTTCATTTTGGAAACGCGAGGATTCTATTGAGAAGAATGTTTCTATGATTATCTCTCCAAAGAGCCTTCTGCATTTTGCGCGAATAACTGAAGGGAAAAAGGCTGAAGAACTTATTGAGGTAACCCTTGGTGAAAAATATGCACTCTTTAGTAATAATGAAGTTAAAATATGCTCAAAGCTTATAGAAGGGCCTTACCCTGATTATGAAAAGGCGATTCCAAAGACAAACCCTAAAAAAGCGATTATTGGAAAACAGGCGCTTTTTGAAGCCGTAAAACGCGTTTCTATTTTATCGAATCAAAAGACGCATCTCGTAAAGCTTCTTTTTAAGCGCGGCAAAGTTGAAGTAATAGTGTTGAACAAAGATATCGGCGGTGAAGCACGAGAAAACATCACGGTAGAATACGATGGACCGGACCATGCCGTTGGTTTCAATGCGCAGTACCTCATGGAGATATTAAGTATCATTTCGGTTCCTAAGGTACGAATTGAAATGAATACGCATATTAGTGCCTGCCTGTTATTTCCTAACTATGAAAAAGAAGAAGATGCTAAAAGCGACGACCTTTTCCTTATTATGCCGTTGAGAATTCTTGAGGATGCATGAGATGCCAGCACTATGTGAGAGTCGCTGTCTTTTTAAATCCACAATGACGCAGATGCTATAAGACTTCCCGCTGCGGTCGATAATAGTGGCTTCATATGGATTTTATTGATCTTAAACAACAATATAGAATCATTCAACCACGGTTAAAGAAAAGGCTTGACGCCATTCTTGAGAGCGCCAGCTTTATTATGGGAAAAGAGGTGCCGGAACTTGAGAGAACACTCGCGAAATATGCGGGAACGAAGTATTGCCTGTCCTGTTCAAGCGGTACCGACGCCCTTCTGCTTTCACTTATGGCAAAAGGTATAGGCAGAGGGGATGCCATATTCACTACTACGTTTACCTTTTTTGCCACAGCAGAAGCAATATCACTCCTTGGCGCTACCCCCATATTCGTCGACATAGACCCAAACACATATAATATCGACGTTCAAAAGCTTAAAAAAGCGGTTCTCGCACTAAAAAATGGTGAATATATAACCGCAGCGATCCCCCGCGATCTCAAGCCTAGGGCTATAATTCCTGTTGATCTTTTCGGCCTGTGTGCCGACTACGCGGGCATCGAAAAGATTGCCCACGAGTTCGATTTGTTTGTTCTTGAGGACGCGGCGCAGTCTTTTGGAGCATCGAGCAATGGAAGAAAAGCGTGCGGTTTTGGCGACATGGCGGCGACAAGTTTTTTTCCCGCAAAACCGCTCGGTTGCTACGGTGACGGCGGCGCTGTTTTCTGTGACGACGATCGGGAGATAGAAATTCTAAGATCGCTTCGAATTCACGGCCAAGGAGCCGACAAATACGAAAACGAAAGACTTGGAATCAATGGTCGCATGGATACGATTCAGGCGGCCGTTGTCCTTGAAAAAATGGAAATTTTTGAAGACGAGCTTGCTCGTCGGCAGGCGGTTGCACATAGATATTCAAACGCGCTTCACGGCAAGGTGACGGTTCCCTTGGTGCCTGCAGGTATGATATCCGCATGGGCCCAGTATTCCATACAGACCGACAGACGAGATCGTGTCATCTCACATCTGCGATCGAACGGAATTCCGACGGCGATTTATTATCCCAAACCGCTCCATTTGCAAGGGGCGTTTGCTCCGCTTGGATACAAAAAAGGGCAGTTTCCCGTTGCGGAAGCGGTGAGTGAGAGGATCGTGAGCCTTCCAATGCATCCGTACCTTGAAGAACAGGAGCAGGATTTTATTATTGAACAGGTGGCTCAGGCGGTAGGGTAATGTGCGGAAGATACGAATAACGGCCCGCGTTACGTGCCGGCATTATCCTCAAAAAGGTCGAGAAAGCGATCTTCGTAAAGCTCGAAGAGATTCCATTTATCAAGCTCTTTCTTCAATTCCTGGGCGGCGGAACGGTTCTGTTCCGCCTTCTTGAACAGCTTTTCGATCTTCTCCATGATATAATGCGGAACTTTTTCTTCGTCGATCTGCGACATTTCCTCGTCTTGTTCCTTCTCGGCAGGAAAAAGCTGCTTGATGCGTTCCTCAATGGCGGCGAGCTGTTGGTTCATCGCCGCGACGCTCGACGTTAATTCCGTAAGATCAAGATTGAGCGACAGAATTTTTCCGAACACCTTGACCACTTCGAGCGCCGCCTTAGGATAAGGCATGTTGGCCGCGTAGGAAGGCATGGTGGCAAGAAGGCATGCCGCGTCGATGCCGCGTGATGCCGCGATACCGAGCAGAAGCCCGTTGAGGCCCGCGATGTAGCCGTCGGGCATGGGAACCACGCCGAAGTTCTTGACGGAATCAAGATACGACGGACTCGAACAGGCGAGAAGCACGTCGCTGGCTGCCTGATAGCTCATGGGCTGGGCAAGCGCGGCCGCAGTAAAAATGCGCGAAACCTTATGCTGCCGTGCGATGTCGAGGATGGTCTTGATGATGGTAATGCCGTCCTTACCGCCAATCTGGGCATTGCTTTCAAATATAATGACGTCGGGGTTTTTTGAATAATGGAATACGCTTGAGGGGATTTCGGGAAGCTGGGCGATTCCATCTTTCACGATAATGGAGTCCGGGATGAAATACGGGCTCATGTCTATTTCGGCGAAAAGCTCGGCGTTCACGCGTCTTCTTAGGAAGTCCATTGCAATAAGGCCGACGTTGCCCATGCCGGGCCATGCCGCCAGAAGCATTGGGGAGGAAGTAAACGTTACGTCATGCAGAAGTTTCATACAGTGTCCATTGTGTCGTTGGAATAGACCGGAAATGAGCAATTAAAATAATTAAAAGTATCTTGCACTGCATGGAAAAGACTCGCTGACGACGGAGTGGGGCAAAAGGAATATCAATGACCAGGCTATGGGGCGGATACACGGCGGATAGAGTATTTTTGTTCGCAATGTATTTCTCGGGGAAAAAACTGTTTTTGGCGCCCATGGCCGGCATATCGGACAGCGTGTTCCGCCTCATCTGCAAGGAACATGGCGCCGATGTGGTCGTGTCGGAGATGGTAAGCGCGGAAGGGCTTCACTATAAGTCCAGCGCAACGAAATCCTTGTTGAAGTTCGACGAGAAAGAGCGGCCTCTGGGAATCCAGCTTTTCGGATTGCGCCCCGATCGCATGGCAGAGGCTGCGGACTATGTAATAAAAACGGTTTCTCCCGATTTTATTGACCTGAACGCAGGATGTCCGGTTGCTAAAGTGGTAAAAAAGAACGGCGGCGCGGCACTTTTAAAGGATATAGGGTTGTTTTCAAGTCTGATAACCTCGCTCGTTAAGGCAGTTTCCATTCCGGTATCGGTGAAGATACGATCCGGCTGGACCGAGAACAAATGGGTGGACGTGGAATTCGCCCGGGCCGCCGAGGTCTGCGGCGCTTCGGCGATTGTGGTGCATCCGCGATCTAAAACAATGGGATTTTCGGGCCATTCTTATTGGGAAAGAATTGCGGAGGTTAAAAAAACGGTGGGTATTCCCGTCGTGGGAAACGGCGACATCCGCAACGCAGTCGATGCGCAACGAATGTTCGCGGAAACCGGCTGTGATGCGGTAATGATAGGCCGCGGCGCATTGGGCAATCCTTGGATTTTTTCGCAAACCAAAGATATTTTGTCCGGCGCCGCGGCGCGCGAGCCACAATCGCGCGAACGCATCCTGTTTGCCTGCGACCATATACGGCGCAGCAGGGAGGCTTATGGCGAAAGAAAGACCGTCGCAGAGCTTAAAAAACATGCCTCATGGTACCTGCGTGGACTTCCGCAGGCGGCCCCTACGCGCTCGGACATCTTTAGGGCGACGACAACCGAAGAGATCGAACACGCGCTCAAGCGGATGCTGCCTCAAATGTAACATCACGTATATTTCGACAAAAGGGAAAACCACGATACCGGCAACGAGAGGAAAGACATGGAACATGATGCGCTGCATGAAATCCTGAAGGCAGTGTCCGCGCGGAAACTATCCGTGGAGAACGCGATGAAGAAGCTTTCGGGACTTCCGTTCGAGGACATGGGGTTTGCGCGGATTGACCATCACCGGGCGCTGCGCAAGGGTTACGCCGAGGTGATATTTTGTCAGAACAAGACGCCCCGACAGGTCGTCGACATAGCAAAAAGCATGATGGCGCACGAAGAAACGGTGTTCGGGACGCGCGCGTCGCCCGAAACACTCGCCCTGGTTGAAAAAGAAATTTCGGCCGTGGAGACGAACCGGATTGGACGGTGTTTCTGGAAGAAGACGAAGCATTGGAAAAAGAAGGAAAATGTAAAAGGCCTCATCCTCATCGCGTCCGCAGGCACGGCCGACCTTCCGGTTGTGGAGGAAGCGAAATGCACGGTGGAGGTGTTGGGCCATCCGTGCGCGGTGCTTAACGATGTCGGCGTCGCGGGCATCCACAGGCTTTTCGCGCACAAACGCGAATTGCTTGACGCATCGGTTATAATCGTGGTTGCGGGAATGGAAGGCGCGCTGCCGTCGGTCGTGGCCGGGCTTGTGGCCTGTCCGGTGATAGCGGTTCCCACGAGCGTGGGCTACGGCTCCCACCTGGGCGGCCTGGTGCCGCTCTTCGCCATGCTCAATTCATGCGCATCGGGGCTTACCGTTGTCAACATAGACAACGGATTCGGGGCCGGATACGCCGCAGCATTGATAAACAACAAGTAAACGAGCTGACGCACCTACGCATCGCCCCGTAAACCGGTCAGGGAAGCTTAACTTCGAAAATATACCGCCAGCGCTTTCCCGTCACAAAGAACGTCCCCGTATCTGCGTTGTACGCAATGCCGTTTAGAACGTCCTGATTGCTTTGAGACGCGTTCTGCACAACGAGGCTGCTGCAATCTATCACTTTTACCACCGAACCTGTTGATGGACGTATCACGAAGATGTTGTTGTTGAACCACACGTTTGCGTAGATAAGCCCCCGTGCATACTCGAGTTCGTTGAGGTTGACCAGTCGTTGACCGGAAAGCGAGACGGCCACCTTTTTTATAACGGCAAAACGCTTATTACGAATAAAAACGGTGTCGCTCCCGTTGCTCATGTAAAACCTGGATGAATCCGCGGTAAGGCCCCAGCCTTCACCGGAATATGAAAACGAACCCTGGAGGGAAAGAGATGGAAAAGAATATACCGGCGCGCCGCCTTCCCGCCACGAAAGCTGGACAAGTGTGGAATCCATCTTAGCGCAACCCTCGGCGAAAATATCCGGCACGGAAATATTCCTGATGATTCTCCCGTCCTGCGGATTCACAACCCGAAGACTCGAGTGACCGTACAGGCCCGTGCTTTCGTAGAGGAGACCTTTGTAATAGAACAACCCCTGGGTGAAAGCGCCGGTATCGTGAGGAATGACGCGCAGAATAACGGGGGAGACAACGGGAATGGAATGTTCTTTTTCCGATGCAGCGAGAGTAAGGGAAAAAACGGTAAAAACAGGAAGCAAAATCTTTGTCATGGCAAATGTACAAAAATATATGGGGAGAAGGAAGTTTTCGAGGGTAGCGGAAAGAAACCGAGAAAACAGACAGATATATCAGTGCAAAAAATTGGCTGGAGTGGAGGGATTCGAACCCCCGACCCAGTGGTTAACAGCCACTTGCTCTGCCGACTGAGCTACACTCCAGCAAGCATCGGAATAAGAACGGATAAAAATACATCGGCATGGCGGATTTGTCAAAATGTTTGGGTCTCTCAAACGGTAAGAGGCATTCGAGCGCCTTCTTACCGTTTTGAAGGGAGTTTCGGTTCGAGAAACAAAAGATATTCACCGCGTCCGGTTCTGCCGCACAAAACCGCCAGCACTGTCATTTCCACCGACGTCTTCGGATCATCCACTCGACGCACCGATGCGGATTCGGGAAGAACCGCGAAGGGTATCTCCTTGGAAGGAACGGCAGCGAGCACAAAGGCGCTTTTGACTTCATTCTCCTCGGCGAACAGATCTTCAATCCCCTGGTGTGGTGCGGTCATGAGATAGTACATGTCTTCATAAGGGGATAGGTAACCCTCGCCGGAATTGAGTACCGTACCTTGAAGTGTATGGCTGCCGACGGAGAGTATCAATAAATCGTTTTTTCGGAAAGACATTCCGTTTGCGAGATCAAGCGCCATGATACATCCTTTCAAGAAGCAGATGCGTCGAACGCATCTTCCCGTGATGTTTGAATGGTAATATAGCTGTTGTATCCCTGCATACAATGGGTTTATGCCGATGTCCGATTTTGGCGGTACATGAGTTAGTTTATGTGCATCATGATTCGCCGCTCGGCCGTATTTCTTCCGTTGATGCTCCTGTGTCTCATCTCCGTTTCGTTTTCCTCGAGCAACGACTACCTCAGCCAGACCTACGTCGATACTACCATCCAGCGCGCGTTTTATACCCTCAACGCCGCCACCGACGTTGCCGGCATGGGCATGAAAATGGAGGACGCCGTTGCGTTCGCCAAGCAGGTTGCCGTCCGCCTCAAGAACGTCGCGAAAGGAAATCCGAACGAGAAATACGTCCTGTGGAAAGTGGGGGAGCTGGAAAGCCAGATTTACCTTGAAGAAAGCGGCATGCTGCTCGAAAAGAACCGGAAACGGCAGAAAATGATAAACGATCTGGTGCAACCGTTCAATGCCGAGGTCGGGAAAAAACGTCCGGATTTTTCTTGTCTTGCGGATTTGCACGAAAAGGCGCTTACGATCGACCGCGCCAAGGCTTTTGAATTCGGCGTTGCCCTCGACGAGAGGAAGAAAAACATTCGCCGGGAAACGGTGCTTTCTCTGGAAAAATCCGTGCAGGACGGCGACTTCGACTTGGCGTGGCGGGAGCTTGCATATATAAAGAACAACCGGGAATCGCTTGGCATTCCCCTTTCGCAGTACGGCGTGCTTGCGGCAAAACTCCAGGCAAAGATCAAAGTGAGCAGCGAACGGGAATTCATTGCGACGAATGCGACCACGGTAGAGGCTCTGGTGGCGAGATGCTGTTTCGGCGAGGCGCGCTCCGCGCTCGGCGTGCTGGAGGACCGGGTGGAAGGAATGCGCGACCTGGTGATGAAGACCGAATGGGATCGATGGTTCTTCCGCAATAAACGCATCCGCGAAGCCCTTGAGCGGAGGGAAGATTCCCTCGTGCGAGTCAATGAAGCCATACTCCGTGACCAAGGAGTCGTTGCGGCCAACGACTACCTCGAAAACATCGTCAAGAAGCTCGGTATGCTGCCCGAAAAGGCGGGGAGCATGGAACTGGAAATTCTGGAAAAAGCCATGGCAACCCGTAAACTTCAGGACACCGCGGTGGCGCGACAGCTCGCGACAATCGCGCCGCAGGCCGCCGACGATTCGAGTTCCGTGTTTTCCGACCTCATGAGCGCGGCGAAAAAAAAGGCCCAGAGCGACGCCGACGGCGTCCGCGCGGCGCAGGAAGCGCGGCCCCGCCTTACCCAGGTGGAAGAAGTGCGGCTCGCCAACATGAGGATGGCGATGGATCTACGCAAAAAACGCGAAGCGGAAATGCAAAAGGAGAACGTCGCCAAGGCGGAAAAGCAGATGATAGACATTTATGTTCTTATCGAGAAAAACGACATACAGGCGGCCTACGAACAGTATACCGACCACCAGACCCTGCTTGCCCGGTACATACCCGCCCCGGCTTTTTCCACGCTTGATTCAACGATAACGGCGATTCGCGCCGCACTACCCGCAAAAGGCGGGAGATAATTTTTTCGCCGTCGCGCGGCGCCCGTCACGTTTTCCGACACGGGTCATGCCGTAACACGGTAAACGGGGCGTCCCCCAAAAATTCCTGATTTCCCAAATCCCACCGTGCTTGCGCGGAGACTGATTCATTGCTCCGGCCTTTTCCTAAGCTTTACCCCGAAGCCCGCGCAACCGCCATGTTTGCGCTTGACAATGATGCTCAAAATTCCTATATTCTCGTTATGAAACGGACCGAATCTCTTGCGCTGTGCATGGTTTTAACGCTTCTGTTCACAACCGCGCATGTCGCAAAGACCTATGCCGCGCCGCACCAGCAGACGGCGGGTCCGACGGACGCGGTATTGCGGTTTCCCTTCGACACGATATTTTCCGGCCTCGTCGAGCGAGCGTGGAACAATGGCGAAGACAGCATTGTCATTGCGCGATACGGAATAAAATTGAGATTCGGTTCTTCAACCAGTCTCGTTTGCTGCCCGGAACTATCGACGTTCGATTTTATCCCCCAAGACATTCGTTTTCCTTCCGACCCTACTACCCTGGTGTCGTGGACGTCGTATCCTCCGGTGAGCTTGGACGGCAGCTATGAGACGCATGAGTATCGATTGCCGCCGGGAAATACGACGGGACAAGTCTTGTACATGAAGGTGTTGGGCGGCACCCCGGATACGATGGTGATGAGATTTGACACGGTCTCCTTTCTTTCAGCGCGCACTATGCGCACTCGTTCCGCAATCGCCGATTACAGGAAGATTTCTCTTGCTTTGGACAAGAATTTCATTGTCGTCGATAATGTTGACAATGGTGAAATCGCGATTTACGATGTCGCGGGAAAAAGGCTTTTTTCTTCCATTTTCAGTTCAAAAACCGCCAGAGTATCCCTGCCAACGTTATCGGCGGCCAGAGTCTTTATCGTAAAGGTTAGGACGGGACATGGTTTGCTTGTCGTGAAAAAATGCATTGTAAATTGATCCTCGGGTGGATGACCCTGCCGTGTGACGTTTGAACGATAACCATGTCGTGCGGCACTGCCGTCCCGTAGGCGCTGCGGTCGGTGGAAGGAACAGACACCCCCGGCCGCCGTTGCCTTTTCCCAAAAAAGAGCCGACGCACGAATACGGGTTCTTTAGGCGGCCATCTTCCTACGACAGTTCAAGGCGAGACGAAACGCCCCCGCTAAATGCCAATCAACCAAACCCGCATTACGTATATTTCCTGCATTGTCTACGTAACACAGCCGTAAGTTTTCCCGACATTCCCGGAAAATCGTTCCGAACACATGTCAGAATCAGCACGACAGCGAATTTCTGAAAAACAGATTCTCCGCATCATCGATGCGAACATCAACCGCCTTCGCGAGGCGCTCAGGGTGATCGAGGAATACTACAGGTTCGTGCGCGCCGAAGGCCCCGTCTCCGCGTCGCTCAAGCGCACGAGGCACTCAATCGAGGGAATAGTGGCAGTTTTCGGAGCGAAAAGACTGCTCGCGTCCCGTGACGTGACGTCCGATCCGTTTTCCGCGGCGAAGGGACCCAAGGAGCCGCCCCGTTTGGATACGACGGGAATCCTTAAGGCGAATTTCAAGCGCGGCCAGGAGGCGGCGCGCGTGATAGAAGAGTTCGCCAAAGCATCGGCGCGGCCCGACCAGGCACGACGGGCCAAGACGATTCGTTTTTCGTTATATGCGCTGGAAAAGGACTTTCCGGGGTAACCCACGCATGGCAACACCACCAAAAAACGCCGACCCAGGCGAAGAGCGCGACACGGACAAGGGTGAGGGTGGGGAGCCGCAGCGCGAGCGTCGCGACCGGCGGCCGGCGCGCCCGAAGAAGACGTCCAATCTCGCCCGAGAAGTCTGGGGCGTGGCGTTTCTTGGCCTGGCCTTGCTCGTGCTTATATCCCTGATTTCCTATTTTGTCAATAATAACGAGAACATCCTCGGCCCGTTCTTCGGCACCGCGCTTTCACGCGGTCTGGTGTACCTGTTCGGCGCGATTGCCGCCATCCTGATTCCCTGCGCGCTCGGGCTCGCCGGATGGACCAACCTCACCGGCCGCGACATACCGTCGAGCACCGTTGTTTTCTTCGCCGCGTTCATCGTGGAAATATCCCTTGCGGTTTCCATCGTCAATTTGCCCGCCCTTGCGAACGGCACGTTCGTCACAACCGAGAACTATATCGGCAATTCTCTCACGTGGTCGCTTCACTATCTCTTCGGCGCGCACCGGTTTGGGCCGTATTTCCTCTCGGTTTTTGCCATCGTCATAACCGTGCTCCTTTGTTTCCGCGTCACCCTCGCCGCCGCCGTCGGGGCCGTCGTGAAGTTTGTAAAGGTCGTCTTTCGCTGGCTTCGGGGGCTTTTCGCAGGGGTTCCCGCGGTCGGGCCCGAACCGGCGAGGCCCAGGAAAACCGCCCAAGCCGCGCCAGCCGAAAACGTTGACCCCGAGACGGACGAAACCGAGGAGATAGAACGCGAACGGCAACTGCAGCAGGAAAAGGATCTCCAGGCGTTCCGCGCGAGACTCAAGGAGCCGGTGAAAATCACGACCATGACGATGCCCGTCGACGGTGAGGCTTCCGCCGAAGAGGGTGAGGCCGGAGCGGAGGATGGTTACGAAGGCGAAGAAGGCCCGCAGCTCAAGACCGCACGGGTTCCCAAGAAGCCCATTGGCCCGCAGAAACCCTATCAGCTTCCGTCGGCCGACGTGCTGTCGAACCCTCCCGAAATGTCGCTGAAGGTCGACGAGGAGGCCATCAGGGAAAACTCACAGGTGCTGGAAAGGACGCTCGGCAATTTCGACATCGAAGGCAAGGTGTTCAACGTGTGCTCGGGGCCGGTGGTAACCCGCTACGAAATCGAACTGGCGCCGGGCGTCAAGGTCTCCAAGGTAATCAATTTGCAGAACGACATCGCCATGGCCGTTGGCGGCCAGAAAATCCGCATCGAGGCGCCCATCCCCGGGAAGGCCGCCATAGGCATAGAACTTCCCAACCGAGACAGACAGGTGGTGCATTTCAAGCACATCCTCCTTTCGGAAGTTTTTAAGAAGGCAAGGGCGAAACTGCCCATGATAGTGGGGCAGAACATTTCGGGGCAGCCATTCGTCACCGACATCGACAGGATGCCGCATCTTCTTGTGGCGGGACAGACCGGTTCCGGAAAAAGCGTGTGCATCAATTCCATCTTGTGCAGTCTTTTGATGACCAGGACGCCGGAGGAGCTCCGGTTGATCATGATTGATCCCAAAAAAGTGGAGCTTACGCCCTACGAGGGAATACCGCACCTCGTCTCGCCCGTGGTGACCGAGCCGAAAGAGGCGGTCAAGGCGCTGTACTGGGCGGTGATGAAAATCCAGGAGCGTTTCGCGTTTCTCAAGAAATTGCGGGCACGGGACCTGGAATCGGCGAACGCGCGTCTGGCGGCAAAGGAATATCAGGAGGATCTGCTTACCGAAGAGGAAAAGAAACCCCTGCCGCGCCTCGTGATTTTCGTCGACGAGTTGGCCGATTTGATGCTCACTGCGAGCAAGGACGTCGAAAGCCACATCCTCCGCATCGCGCAGCTCGGGCGCGCTGCGGGCATCCACCTCATCGTGGCGACCCAGCGACCGAGTGTCGACATCATCACCGGCCCCATCAAGGCGAACCTTGCCTCGCGCATCGCCTTTCGAACCATACAGGCGGTTGATTCCCGAACCATTCTCGGCCATCAGGGTGCCGAACAGCTTCTCGGCATGGGCGACATGCTGTTTCTCCGCAACGGCGCGCCGGAGCTCGAGCGGTATCACGGCGCTTTTATTTCCGAGGCCGACGTGGAAAGCATCGTCAACGAAATCAACAAGCAGAAATACGAGATGGAAAAGTTCGACAATTTCTCCGATCTCGTGGGAGACGCCTCGGCGGGACCCGACGCCTACAGCGCCGACGGCGGCCGGGACGACCTGTTCGAGGAGGCGGCGCGGCTCATCGTAAGCATAGGGCAGGGCTCCACATCGCTTTTGCAGCGCAGGATGAAAATCGGCTACGCCCGCGCCGGACGCATCATGGACGAGCTCGAACAGGCCGGCATCGTGGGACCGGCCGAAGGGAGCAAAATGCGGGAGGTGAGGATGCACCCCGACGAGCTTGAAGGATATATCCAGAGGATGAGGTCGGGCGGCGCGGGTGCGGCTCAGCCGACCGCGCAATAAGAAAAACAAACATTCACCGCAAAGAGCGCAAAGGAAACGAGAGTAAAAATCGGATCGGCCCAATTGCCGCCTTTTCGGCCATGCGTTTTTTGCGTCTTTGCGGTGAGCATCGGCGTTGATATTTCGACATAAACATTTTATGGACAAAAGCGTAATTCTATCGTTTCGGGCCTGCATGAAAACGGGGATGGTTTTGCCAATCGTCTTTTTCGCGTCGGCCACGCAGGGTTTTTGTGGGCACGGCGGCCTGCTCGACCGGATAAAGGAAAATTATTCCGGAGGCGTGTCGCTTTCCGCGACGTTCGAGGTGCACATCTCCTGGAAGGTTCGCGAGACGCAGGAAACGAAACGCGGCTCCATTGTGCTGGCCCCTGGCGACAGGTTCCGCGTGGAGCTTGGCCCTTCCCTCTGGGTTTCGGACGGGAAAACGGTGTGGCAATACGACAAGACCATCAACCAGGCGGTCGCAAAGCCCCTTTCGGCGGTCGACGACGCCCTGCTCCCGTCGCGCGCGGTGTCTCGCTATTGCTCGGTCTATCCGCTTGTCCGGCGCCCCGGCTCCGGACGGGATGCGGTGTTCGAATGGAAGCCGGATTCCGCGGGCAACGGAAAGACGGGAGACGTTTCGTTTGTGAGCATGACCGCCGATACAAAAACGGCCGTCGTCAAGACATTGCGGGTAATTGACGGAAACGGAAACGAGAGTACCTATACGTTTTTCCGCACCGCCGTGGGCGGGCGTACGCCCGCCGGTGCCTTTGAGTTCGTTCCGCCGAAAGGAGCGCGAGTCCTTGACCAGCGATAATGTCCGCCGCGCATGCCTCGTCGCCCTGATCACCGCGTGCACGTATGGCACGGCGTTTTCGGAAAAACTTACTTCCTCCGAAATCACGAGCAACAACATCTATATGCTGGCCGGCCGCGGCGATACGCTCTGGATGGCCACCGATCAGGGCCTCAATTACACCATCGACACCGCACGCCCGCTCGATACGACAAATGCGCTTTCCTGGCACGGGTACAATGCACCCTTGTTCACGCGCGCGCTCGGGTTCGGCGGCGGCTTTGCCGTTGCCTGCCTCGATACCGAGCCGTTTAAAAAGACCGGCAGGCTCTGGTATTATTCGCACGCGGCGGAATCGTATTCCACGCTTACACTTCCCTTTAAACCCGATTCCTTAGACAGTCTGAAGCGGAATGATGCGGTTTTCATGGGGGTGGGCATTACGTGGATACGCGGTTTTTTCTGGATCGCATGCGTGGATGGCGGCCTTGTGCGGTGGAATCCGGCGCAACAGGACATGCGCGCGTTCTATCCGAATTCGGGAAAGAGCTACGACCCTGCCGCAGTTCGTCTCGACAGCGCGACAACGGAGTTTACCGTGTTCCCCGATTCATCGAGAAGGGTAATCGCCGTGAGCGCGGGGAGAGTCGGCGCCGACACCGTATTGTTCGTGTGCACGCCCGCGGTACTGTACCGATTTCATCCGAGCGACACCTCGTGGGAATCGGTTTCTTCCTACATAACGGAAGGCGGGCTTTCGCTGGAAACGTACCATGACGTTTTTTCCAGTGAGCGTACCCGAGAGCTCTACGCGGGCATAGCCGCGAAAAACGTATCGGGCGGTCGCGACACAACGTTGTACCGATACGACTCGGTCTCCGGCGGATGGGTCACCTATCCTTTTCTCAGGAACGTGCGGTCGCTTACCTTCGGGCCCGACAGCATCGTGTATCTTGCGATAACTCCAAACAACATTCAGGCGGCCGCGGGAAGCAGGCCCGACACGCTGGTTCGTACGGCCGCGGCCGACACGCTTATATGCGGACCCGCGTCCTTCCTCTCCAGAATATCCGTGGCCATGAACAACAATACGCCGGATTCCGTGTCCGACGTTCTTTATCTTCCTGCAAACGACGAAACCGATTCGACCGGCCGTCTCTGGATCGGAATGTATTCCTCGGGCGTCGTCAATAACGGACTTTTTTTCTCGCGAGACGAGCGGAAAGACGAACGCGACAAACGGCATTTTATATACATTCATCGCGAACGGAAGATCCAATCCGGTCTCAAGCAGACCTACGCATATCCGGGCATTCTCAACGGATCGTATGCAAAGACGATTTTCGCCTACAGCCTTTCAAGGAAAGCCAACGTAACCATCGCGGTGTATGACTGGAACATGAATCTCGTGAAGGTGGTGACCCCGCATGAGCCGCGTCCGGCGGGCAAGGATGATCCGCTCGGCAACGGCAGAAGCACCGACCGGGAGCGTGATGTGTGGGACGGCACGAATAGCGCCGGAAAACGGGTTGCGGTGGGCGTGTATTATTTCAAGATAACCGCCGAGGGCGGAGAGAGTTCCTTTGGAAAAATTATCGTCGCGAAGTAGGATTGTTTTCTTTGCCGGGCTGATGCTTGGCACCGGCATGGCCTGCGCCCAGACCGGCGGCGAGGCCGGGGCATACCTGCGGGCGCCCGCCGACGCCCAAGCCACGGCCATGGGCGGGGGCCAGAGCGCCGCGCCGGCCTATTTTTCAACGTGGTGGAACCCGGCCCAGCTGAGCCTTATCGACCGGCGAATACTATCGGCGGGCACGGGTCTTTATTCGCAGGGGCGGACCGAGGCGTTCGCCGCGCTGGAGTTCAGGATACCGCCGCGCGTGGGCATCGGCATCGGCGCGCTGTACCGCGGCGACCCGTTTCTCGACAACCTCTACAATGCTTCTGAGGAGAAACTCGACGCCGGCGCGTTTTCCACGCTCACGGCCAAGGTCGCGCTCAGCTATCTCATCACTCGCAGACTTTCCGCGGGCCTGTCCATCGGATTTTACTATCAGCACATTCCCACGTCGTATATGGGTACGCGGATTCTCTACTCCGACGCCACCGCGGTGGGAGGATTTTCCCTCGCGGCGCAGTACAAGATTACCGACAGCCTGACGCTTGCGTTCGCGGTGCGCGACATAAGCCCGCTGCAGCTTCTCACCGGCGCGCCCGCGGGAATCGCGATGAACTGGCAGGTCTCGGCTTCTTCCGAGCAGGATTTCGGCGACGACGAAAGCGGGTTTGGCAATCCTTCGATTACCGACCTCGTTCTGCCCGAGTTCGTCGTGGCGAGTTCGTACCGCGGCATGCTGGCGAGATACCCGTTCACCTGGACCTGCGATATCAACGGGTACGTGGTTGACGGCTCGTTTACAAGGCTCCAGAGCATGGAGGCCGTTCTGTTTACCGGCCTCGAATGGCGGCGCTGGCAAACCTTCCGGTTGCGCGCGGGCATCGGCGACATTACCTTCAACCGGTACCTCGCGTCGGACTGGCAATACTACTGGCAGAATTTCATGTTCAGGATAACCGCCGGCTTCGGGGTCGACATGAACGCGATCAGGAAAGGACTCACGCTCAACTACGCGCTCACGACCGACAAGGTATGGGCGGGCGTGGATCAGAAGCTTGACATCGTATACGGATTCTGAGGCATGCGCCAAAAATAGACAACCGGCGGTTAAAGGATATATCTTTCAGGTCGTTTATGATCCGTTCCCTCATACAGGCATCCCTTCTCGCCGCGCTGCTGTCCGCCGGTTTGTGTCCGGCTTGGGGCCAGGACGCGGAAGCGTCCATGTCGGGTTTTCAATTTCTTGATTACCTTGCGTCGCCGCGGCAGATTGCCATGGGGCGCGCGGGCACCGCGCTGCCCGGGCCCGGGTTCGGCTCCTACAATCCCGCGTCCCCCGCGCTTTCCGACCGTCCTTACCTCAACCTCGGGTACGCGCCGCTGCCGTGGGAAAACACGATGGCCTTTTGCGAGGGCGCGTGGCCGTTCCTCAACATGTTCGCCGGTCTTGCTTTTACAAACGAATATATCGGCGGGATCATTCCCGCGGACTTCGTCAACGGTCCCGATTACAACGTTCCGGGTTCCTACAACGGCTCCATGCTGTCGCTGTGCTTCGGCTACAGGGGGGAAGCCCTCGGCCTTGCGTTGTGCCTCAACGGTTTGCAGGAAAGGATTGTCTCCTACACCTCCTACGGACTCTCGGTGTCGGCCGGTCTCACCTACCGTCTCATTCCGGAGAGGCTCTCCCTCGGCGTGGCGATTTTTCAGCTCGGATCCACCACGGGCGGGCTTGACGAAACGCGGCATTTCGGCGCCGGCGCGCCGCTTCCGCGCAGCGGACGTGCCGGTGCGGCGTGGTCCGATACCCTGTTCAAGGTGGCCTACACAATAGCTGCCGACGTCGTGTACCGCGCCGTGGGAAACGGGCTCACATCCGCGTCGCAATTTTTTCAAAGGGTTTCTGTCCCGGTGGGAATCGAGGCTTGGCCCACCAAATATATAGCACTCCGGCTTGGAAAGCGGTTCAATTACGAAACCGACGTGATTTCTTTCGGGGCGGGACTGCGGTTCGCCATGCTCACCTTCGATATGTCCTGCGACGTGAGTTCGTGGGTTTCGAGCGTCGACTTCAACCCGTACTTCGCCCTCACCTACACCTTGCCGCAGCAAAGACAAGTCGCGTCTGTCAAAAAGACGGCGGCAAAACCGGCCCCTGTTCCGCCTCCCGAGGAACGGCAGCCGCTCGAAGTCCGCCCAGCGGAATCGCAGCCCTCCCAGGTGCAGACGACGGCTGCGCCCGCTGCGGATTCCTCCGCGCCGGTTTTGCAAAAAAGCCCCGAACAGGCCTTGCCTGCGGAAACGCACGGCGACAGCCTTTCGGCTCCGGAAGAGCGGAAGCCGGATTCGGCGACCGCCACGATAAAAATCCTGCCGGTCGATTCCTCCGCCGCGCAGTTTTCCGCCGATTCCGCCGCAACCAAGGCCGCTCCGCCGCCGGAAAAACCATAGAGGCCCGCGGCGACGGGAAAGTTTCCGGCTTCGTATTATTCTGTGCACGAATTCGTGCCTTTATTGTATATTTTTACAAAACTCGAAATTGACGTAGCGGCATTCGCGTAACTTATTATCTTTCAAGCTCAAAAGCGCCTTATCCTCCGGTATTTAACGAGTTAAGTTCTCTCCTCGATTTGATCATAGAGGCTTGCCGTATGGCTCTTTTTCCTTTTCTCTCCAACGATCTCGGCATCGATCTCGGTACCGCAAACACGCTTATCTACGTAAGCGGCAGGGGGCTCCTTATCGACGAGCCTTCCGTGGTAGCACTTGACAAAAGCACAAAAAACGTTCGGGCCTTCGGCCTTGAGGCGAAACGCATGCTCGGCCGCACCCCGGGCGAGATTGAGGCCATACGCCCCATGAAGGACGGCGTCATCGCCGATTTCGATCTCGTCGAGGAAATGCTCAAGCATTTTATTAAGAAGGTACAGAAATATCCCTCGTTCTTCCGGCCCCGCGCCGTCATCGGCGTTCCTTCGGGCATCNCCGAGGTGGAAAAGCGCGCCGTCATCGACTCTGCGGAAAGCGCCGGCGTCCGCGAGGTGTACTTGGTGGCCGAGCCGATGTCCTCGGCCATCGGCATGGGGATGCCCGTGGATCAACCGTCTGGCAACATGGTGATCGACATCGGCGGAGGCACGGCCGAAATCGCCGTGATAGCGCTGTTCGGCATGGTGTGCGACATGTCGGTGCGCGTGGGCGGCGACGAGATGGACGAGGCTATCGTCTCGTACCTCAAAAAGACCTACAACCTTCTTATCGGAGAAAGCACGGCGGAGCAGATAAAAATCCAGATAGGATCGGCGTTTCCCCTCGAGGACGAGCTCGAGATGGAAGTGAAAGGGCGCGACCTCGTCGCCGGGATCCCAAAGACGCTCCGCGTCACCTCCACCGAGATCCGCGACGCGCTCAACGAGCCGATTTCCACCATCGTCGAGGCCGTGAAACAGGCGCTGGAACAGACGCCGCCCGAACTTTCCGCCGACATTCTCGACAAGGGCATCATCATGACCGGCGGCAGCTCGCTTCTCCGCGGGCTTGACGAACGCCTGCGCCAGGAGACGAACCTTCCCGTCAACGTCATAGACGATCCGCTCACCTGCGTGGCGCGAGGCGCGCTCAAAATTATAGAAAACCTTGACATGTACAAATCCGTGCTGCTCAACACCGGCAGGAGACGCTAAGCGGGTTTGCCCCGGGCGGGGCCATAAAAGAGTACACCATGCAGTGGATCCTCCGGTTCTTTGTCGTCCATCGCAGCCTCACATCCCTGTTTGTAGCGTCGCTCCTATGCGTTCTGATGCTTTCGAGCCCCCCGGCCCGGCAGCAATGGATTTCGCGCGCCCTTACCATGAGCGTGTTCTATCCGTTCCAGTTTTATTTCAGCCAGACCGAACGGATCAAGAACATCTATGCCGAGAACCGCCGGCTCAAGGAACAAGTGGCGTTTTTGTCGGTCAAGGTGGCCCAGCTCACCGAAAACGTGCGCGAAAACGAGCGCCTCACCGATCTTCTCGGCATCTCGAGTCGGTTTTCGTTCACCCTTGCGCCCGCCCGGGTGGTGGCGCGTGATCCCTCGTATCTTTCCCGCAGCGCCATCATTGACGTGGGGAAAAACGAGGGCGTCGCCGCGTACATGCCCGTCATCACCAGCCGGGGCGTCGCCGGAAAAATCGTCCAGGCCATGGGGCGCATGAGCCTCGTTCAGCTCCTCGTCGATCCCGCGAACCGTACCGGAGTCATGATAGGCCGGAGCAGGGAAACCGGGATCCTGGAAACCGTGAACGGCAGCGATTTTTCAATCATGTTTCGCGCCCACGCCGACGTCGAGGTCGGCGACACCATCGTAACCTCGGGCTTGGGCGGCATCTACCCCAAGGGCCTGCTGGCGGGAACGGTGACGAAACTTGAGGAGGGACGCGATCCGATTTTCAAGAAAGCGTTTGTAAAGCTTGAGGTGAACCTCGATCGTCTCGAGGAGGTGTTTGTGATAAAGCAGCCGTCGCAGTGGGCGGCGTTCCGGGATGAACTCGATTCCCTCGAGGCGGCACCATGACATCGCTTATCCTCAAGTGGTTGGCCGCCTTTGCCGCCGCGCTCGTGCTGCAAACGTCGTTTGTGCCCGTCATTTCCATCGCGCGCGTCGGGCCCGACCTGCCCCTTGTCGTTCTGTTTTTCTTCTGCATCAGGCACGGCATGACCCTCGGAATTTGCGTTGGTTTTTTCCTGGGCCTCGGACTTGACCTCTATTCGCCCTCCCTGCTTGGGCAGAACGCCCTCGCCGCGACCATGGCGGGCGCGTTCGCCGGCTTTTTCAACGAACGCACGATGCGCACCGATCCCCTCGTCAAAAGCGCGCTTCTCCTTGTCGTTTTCATCGTGCACGATTCGATATTCCTCGCCGTCCAGTCGCTCAAGCTCGACGGGCCCGTGTCGGCGGTGTTCGGCGGACTGCTTTTTCATTGCCTTCCCCGCGCCCTCTATTCCATCGCCGTGGCCGGCCTGTGGTACGCGAGGGACTTTCTTCCCAAGCGTCTTGCGAAAAGGTGAGCGACCGGCATGCCCATACGTTCACACTTTCAGGACGATCTGCAGGAACGGACCGCCAAAAGCATCCGCCTCAGCGCCGTCGTGGCGGCGCTGTTTTTCATCCTCATCGCGCGGCTTTTTTATCTCCAGGTGATCCAGGCTCAGCTTAACATCCAGCTGTCAAGGGAAAACGGGATGCAGTTGCGGGTAATAAAGGCGCCGCGCGGGCTTATTTTCGACCGGAACGGACAGGTGCTCGCCCGCAACAGGCCGTCGTATTCGATTTGCGTTCTTCCCTACAAGGTCAAAAAACGCTCCGAGATCGTAAAGAACCTGATGAAAATCCGCGACTCGCGCGACAGCGCCGTGTTCGACAGCGCCGAAATCGTGCAAATCATGCGCGACGCACAACGCCGTCGATTCGATCCCGCCCGGCTCAAGGAAGACGTCTCCATGGAACTCGTTTCCATAATCGAGGAGCATTCCATGGAACTTCCCGGCGTTACCGTGGAGACGGAATCGCGCCGCGAATACCCGCTGGGCGCCAAGGCGTTCCACGTGCTCGGCTACATGAGCGAGATTCCCGAAACGCAATTTGACTCCCTCAAGGGCCTGGGGTACCGGTTCGGCGACCAGATCGGAAAGGCGGGCGTCGAGCGGGAGTACGAGGACATCTTTCGCGGCCGCGACGGCCAGGAATACGTGGAAGTAAACGCCTACGGCAAAAGCCTCGGCACCATCAAGGACATGCCGCGCACCGACCCCGTTCCCGGCGGCAACGTCTACCTCACTCTCGACGCCGCGTTGCAGACCGTTGCGTACGATTCCTTTCCCGACGCGTTCAAGGGCGCGGTCGCGGCGCTCGATCCGCGCAACGGCGAAGTGCTCGTGATGGTGTCGAAACCCTCTGCCGATCCGAACATTTTCTCCGCCGCGGCCTCGGAACGTTCGAAAAACTGGGCGACAATCGCGCTTGATCCGAATCTGCCGCTCAACAACCGCGCAATCGCCGGCACCTATCCTCCGGGCTCAACGTTCAAGCTCGTGACCGCCGCCGCGGGCCTGATGAGCGGCGAGGTGACGGCTACGACGCATATGCCCGCTCCCTGCCGCGGGGCGTTTCGGTTCGGCAACCGTGTGGCGCATTGCTGGGATCTCAAGGGCCACGGCAGCCTCGACTTGGTGGGCGCCGTCAAGCAATCCTGCGATATTTACTTCTATCAATTGGGCCTCAAACTTGGCGACAAAATCATCAATAAAGCGGCCGAAATGTACGGGCTTGGCGAGCCGACGGGCATAGATCTGATCGGCGAAAAATCCGGGTGGCTGTCGGGCGAAGCGCAATACAACCGGCGGTTCGCCTCCCGAGGTTGGGTGTGGACGCAAGGCCTCAACATGGACATGGCCATAGGCCAAACGCAGCTCGTGACGCCGTTGCAGCTCGCATCCCTCGCCGGAGCGCTCGGCAACTGCAGGTACGTGTACCGCCCGTTTCTCATGAAGGAAGTGCGCGCCTCCGACGGATCAATCATACTCCAGCAGGGTTCCACCGCGTCACGAACGCTCGACCTTGACTCCTCCATTGTCGCAACGCTGCACCGGTCGCTCATAGAGGTGCTCGCGGCGGGAGGCACCGGCGGCCGGGCCGCGGTTCCCAATGTTCCCGTGGGCGGGAAAACCGGGAGCGCGGAGAATCCGCAGGGCGAAAAGACCCATGCCCTTTTTATGGGGTGCGCGCCCGTTGAGGAACCGGTCATCGCCGTTTCCGCGGTGGCGGAAAACGCGGGGCACGGCGGAACCGTGGCCGCGCCCATCGCCGGGGCGGTATTGCGTTATTTTTTCGGCGGCACGCAAGAAGGGAAGAGAATAGCGGATTCATGCGCGCAGACCGCGCTTTCGGCAAAACGTGGAAACAAGCAGGCGGATTGACGGCCGACGATGTTCGAAATACAGAAAAAGAACGAATTCGACGTGGCGCTCGTGGTAGCGGCGATGGCGCTGTGGACCATCGGCGTGTTTCTCGTTTTTTCCGCCACGCACATCTATGATTCCGGCCCGCTCGTCAATTCCACCAGGAACCAGATCATCTGGATTGCGATGGGCATTCTTATCATCCTAGTCGTTACTTCCATACCCACGCGGTTCTACTTTTCGTTTGCCTACGTGATGTACGGCGCGTCGCTTCTGCTGCTTCTTTATGGACTCTTTACGGGCGTAATCTCCAAAGGCGCGGAGCGCTGGGTGAATATCGCAGGCCTTCGGGTGCAGCCGTCCGAGTTCGCCAAAATAGGCCTCCTGCTCGCGCTGGCCAGGTATTTTTCCACAAAGACGATTTCACTCGACCGGCTTCCTTCGTTCGTTCCGCCCGGCATAATGGTGATTATTCCGTTCGGGCTCATCCTTAAGCAGCCGGATCTCGGCACGGCGCTCATTTTGGGGCTCATGGCCGTGCCCATGATGTACTGGGCCGGCCTCAGGTTTCTCGACTTGTTTTTTCTTTTTTCCCCCGCGGTGTCGCTGGCGCTTTCGGCGATTCCCCTCATTCTCGCCTTTGCCTTCAATACGCACGGCGGCATCTGGGAGGCGGCTCCTTGGGGGGTGTTTTTCGTGGTCCTCTGCGTCGTCCTCTACTACGCCAAGCCGCGGCTGCTTATCCTCGCGGGGGTGGTGCTGCTCAATCTGGTCACCGCGGGTATCACCACGGTGGCGTGGAACGGTTTTTTAAAGGACTACCAGAAGAAGCGGATACTCTCCTTTATCAATCCTCAGATGGATCCTTCCGGCGCGGGCTATCAGGTGATTCAATCGAAGGTGGCCATAGGTTCGGGGCACTTTACCGGCAAGGGATACCTCCAGGGCACCCAGACGAGACTTTCGTTTCTTCCCGAGCAGCACACCGATTTCATTTTCTCGGTGCTGGGGGAGCAGTTCGGGCTCTTCGGCTGCATCGCGATTCTTCTCCTGTTCCTCTTTCTTATCGTGCGCGGGTACACCACCACCCAGGTGGTGCGGAACCGGTTCACCAACCTCGTGGTTGTGGGCGCCGTGTCGCTCCTTGCGTTCCACATTTTCATCAACGTGTCGATGACGCTGGGCATGATGCCCGTGGTGGGCGTGCCGCTGCCGTTTTTGAGTTACGGCGGCTCGTTCACGCTGACCATCGCGATACTGCTCGGCTTTTTACTCAACGCCCGGTACAGCAAACAGGATTTTTGATATCAATTCATGCCGGACCCTCCGCCCTCGCTGAGTTGACAATGGCGACCAGGAGTACCCGTATTCATTCGTGACGCCGAAAGACCTCCGAGCGACGGGGTGCGGAAAAGGGCGTAAGGGTAAGCATTTGTAAATAAACGTTCCTTACCGCCGCTCGCGAAAAAAAGTACGTATCGGTTGAATATCCTCATTCAAAGCCGCAGGCGCAGCCAAGGCCTACCAGACCACGGCCACAATAGTCGCCCGCCGGATTTATCGGTGTTATTCACATTGTTTCCGTTTTGCGCGGGAGACCCGGGCTCGATTATGGGTGAGGGGATGCGGACGTGTTTCGGGGGAGCCCCGGAACAACCGGAACGTGCGGCGATATCGAGCGCTTGAACATAGACGACCGAAGGATGCTGGTGTTTTTGAGCCAGCTAGGCTACCAAAGGATATTGACGTTGATACCAGGACCAAGGACGGCAGGTTGCTTGTCGATGACGGGAGAATGCAGGCGAGCGGAATCTCGCTAAACAGAAGGAGAAAAGCGGCTCGCTGTCATATTCTTATCTTCTATCCTTGCGCGGCGCTCGAATGACCCCGCGACACGTCGAAACTCGCGTAGGTTCGGCGGTCGAACCGGAGAGTGTTGATGCGGAACATCATGTTGCTGATCAGGGTGACGAACGGATTACGAAAATGCCACAGGCTGCTTTGGGTGCGCCGCAGGATATGCGGGAATGAGTAGAAGTTCCTGTAACAATTGTCTTTTTCCCTGAGCATGTCGCTCCAGGTGAGATGCATGTACTTTGCAACGGGGAACGTGAGTGTATAATATTTCCAATCGTTGGGGAAATCGTTCGCGGTGATACGATCTTCGGATTGCATCTTGTCCCACAGGCCGGTGCCCGGCAGCGGCGTGAGGAACATCACGTTGAGGGCGTCGAGTCCGTAGCTCCGAGCGGAGCGAGCGATGTCCCTGCCGATATGTTTTTTGTCGACATCGAGCCCGATGATAAACGATCCCACCACGCCGATGCCGCGTTTCTGAATGCGGCGTATGGACGCCTTCATGTTTCTGCCGCGCTGGATGTTGAACTTCTTGTGGATTTCTTCAAGGCCGTCCTTGCTGACCGATTCGAACCCTATAAATACCCCGAAACAGCCCGCTTGCGCGGCAAGCCTGAGGAGCTCGTCGTCATCCGCCATGTTGACCGTAACTTGCGCGATCCACTTTTTGTTAAGCTTGGCCGCTATCATCTGTCGGAACATTTCCTTGGTATGCTCCACTTGGTCGGTCCGCGTGCCGATCAAGTTGTCGTCCACGATCAGGACGTGCTTTTCTTTTATCAACTTGAATTCCTCGACCACGTTTGCAATCGGTCGGCGCCTGAAATAACCGCCGTTAAACGCGGTAACGCTGCAGAAACTGCACGCCAGCGGGCACCCGCGCGAAATCTGGATGGAACCGAAAAAATACCCGTCGGGCAGCAAGTCGTGCCGCGCGGCGGGAACCAGCGCCAGCGTCTGGCGTTCGCCTTTGTATACCGGTTTGAGACCGCCGTCCCGGAAATCCGCAAGCACCTGCGCCCAAACGCTTTCCGCTTCGCCGCACACCACCGAGTCCACGTTCTTGCCCGCTTCTTCTGCGCACATGGACGCGTGAATGCCTCCCATCACCACGAGCACGTTACGAGCGCGAAATTCCGCCGATACGGCATAGGCTCGCTGCGCCTGCGACGTGAACGCCGAAATGCCGACCAAGTCCGGCTTCGGAAGTTTCGAATAATCGGGAATGCCGAAGTTTTCGTCGAATATCCTGATCTCCCATTCCTTTGGAGTGAGCCCCGCGAGCACGAGAAGGCCAAGTGGTTTCCAGGCGGTAAATCTGTTCCAGCGGCTTTCCTTGGATTTGGTAAGACTGACGAGGGGATTACAAGGATTTATGAGGTAAAGAACCATTATGGATGAGGACCAATATATGTCGGGCTGGGTGAGCCGAGGTAATAAAACGGGAAATCTTTTCCTTTACAGGGTAGAAATTTTGCGGAGAGCGGAGGGATGGTCGCGTACGGGCTGCCGGCGGGCATGAAGCCAAATGCGGACACTGTTGCTCGGTTATCGCGGCTGCGGGGAGGTGTTATGGCCGAAGTACCACAAGTGCAGTGAGTGTTCACGAATCCCGCTCCGCAAGAAACGTAACAATCAAAGCGGCAAAGACGCCGAGGACCTTACAGAGGGGAACCGAAGGTTACTGCCGGCTGCGGCCGTTTTTCCAACACGCCCGGAGCCATCCGGGAAAACGCTGACGGCCGATGCGCGAAACGGTCCGGAGCGGTTACCGGAGAATTGTCAAGAAGAAGCGCGGACCGGATTCGGGGTTGGGAGGAACAGGAAAATCCTATCAGTAATCAATAGACGGCCCTTCTCCCCCAAACATCTATACCACCCATCGTCACGCTCGTTTTATTTTCTCCCTTCCGGACCGTATAAATTTTCCGAAAGGACCCCTCGTTCCCATGCACCCCATCCTTTTTCATATCTTGAAGTTTCCCATCCACTCCTACGGACTCATGCTTGCCTTGTCGTTTTTGTTCGGTATTTGGTTCGCCGCGTGGCGCGCGCGGAAAAGCGGACTGGATCCGAACGTCGTCGCCGACCTGGGATTCTGGGTGCTTATCGCGGCCATCGTGGGCGCGAGGGCCTATTACGTGGTTCTCCATTTTGAGGAATTCTCGGGCGATTTAACGAGTATTTTCAATCCCTTCCATAAGGGGAACCTGGGAATAGGCGGGCTCGTGATGTACGGCGGATTCATCGGCGCGGTGGTCGCGGCCGTCGCGTATTTTCGGTTGCGAAAGGAACGTTTTCTTCCCTACGCCGACATATCGAGCGCGAGCCTCGGGTTCGGCATTTTCCTCACCCGGATCGGCTGCTTTCTCAACGGATGCTGTTACGGCGCGGCCACCACGGCCGCCTGCGGCGTAAGCTTTCCCACGAACAGCCCTGCGGGCCAATACATGTATGACGTCCATGCCCACGCGCTTATTCCTTCACAGCTCATCGAATCCGGCGGCGGTCTACTCATTGCGATTATTATCCTGCTGGTGGGTACGCGCAAAACGTTCGTGGGGTTCAGGTTTTATCTGACCGGCCTCATGTATTCCGTGCTCCGGTTTTGCGTTGACTTCACCCGGTTCTACACGCCGCACGAAAAGTTCGGCCCGCTTTCGCACAACCAGGTGATTTGCATCGCGTTTTTCATCCTCTTCTCCGGGCTTATCCTGCGGAACTTTCTTTCAAAGGAAGAAGGAACGGCGGCGCCCGGCCCCGCAGATGTCGCCTGAGTCCTACGTGAATGCCGGGGCAGTGTTTATGCGCCGTCTGCAAAACGCGCGCGATCTTTTCTTCCCTCCCTTGTGTATTGTCTGCGATTGTACCTGCGCTGGCGCAAACCCGTGGCTGTGCGGCCATTGTCTCTCAAAGCTGGAAATGAACGGAAGGGAACGCGTCCCTTGTCCAAGGTGCGGCCAGGACATGCGGTATTCCGCGTGCGCCTGCGAGTTTGCCTGGGATTTTCCATTCGAGCGGATCGTTTCCCTGTTCGATTTCGACGACGCCATCAAGCACATAACCCATGCATTCAAGTATCGAGGCCTTTCCCGGCTGGCGTTCGACATGGGGAAGACCTTTGGTGGATTGATCCCGCGGGATTTTTTTACCGGCATGGACGTCGTGGTGCCCGTACCGCTCCACGCGTTTCGAAAACTGTCGCGAGGGTACAACCAGGCTGAGCATTTCGCGGCCGGCATACGCGCGTCTTGCACAAGCAGTCCGGCTCTCCTGAATGGTGTCTTGAAAAGAAGAAAATATACCCGTACTCAGACCGCTTTATCTCGTCAAGGCAGACTTCAAAACCTCTCCGGCGCGTTTATCATTTCTGGGCCGGAGCGCATAAAGGGCCGGAGCGCCATTCTGGTGGACGACATCGTTACCACCGGCGCCACCACCGGTCAATGCGCCCAGGCCCTGCTTGACGCTGGCGCGCGTACGGTGAGGGTTCTGTCCTTCGCGAGGGATTAGGCGGCCGGAGCGGGGATGCCAGGAATAGCGGATGCCGATTCGGTGGAATCCCACCCGTCCGGCATGCAGAGGACCCGCATCTGCCGGGACCCGCGGGCAACATAGCTTTTTCGTCTCTATTGCACCGGCTTCCTCGCAATCCCTATTGTAAAACCTGCGCTGAACGGATCGATATACTCAACACCGGATGGGCGTCCGGGGGGGCCGCCGCCCATTCCGCTGCTTCCGGAGCCTAAGCCGCCGGCGGCGACCGGGGGCGAGCTCGTCGGGCCGCCCTCTCGTTCCCGATCGATAAGGGATTCGGGAACAATGCTCTCGAAAGTTACGTTTATCAGCGAGTCCTTGCCGATGTCCATGGCGTACCTGCATATCGAATCGGAATTGAACGGAACCGCAAGGAGATAAACGAAGTATTCGTCGGCGGGAAACGCCCTGGCGACGATGCCGAAAGACTCGGCGACCATTGTTTTTACCGGTACGCTGTCGTTTTTACCCGGGCCGAGCAGCTCCATTTCCTGGAATGTCTGCGCGTTCTCCCGCGCGAACCCCGACCCCGGGAGGCCGCCGTGATGACGCCTTCCGCCGAAACCGGCCGGGTTCCCCGGTTCGCCCATGGGGAAACGGATGCCGAACCGTTTCCCCTTTTTCGATTTGCTCGAAAACCACGTCGTCAATCCGTACGCCAGGATGCGTTTGTTTACTTCACGTTTCCATGACGTCATGCAGAGATAGAGATATTTGCCGTCGTTTTTTACGCCGATTCCGAATTGAGGATCGTCGGGATATTGAAGAAATTGTTTCCAGCGGACAGGGTCGGACGTGAGCAGGCTGTCGGCAGCGGCCCACGTGCTTTTGACGGTTTCCGGCGGCTCGCATGCCGTAAAAACCAGAACGAAGAGGGCGGACAATACAGGCAGAATTTTTTTCACGGAAACAATCCCCTTGCCGATGGTGTCGGCCTAATTTATGTGCATAAAAATAGTTAGACCGCGATGATAATTGTGCTGTTTCGAAAGGTTTGCCTTGTCCCGAAACGGCGGGACGAGCCAACCATGCGTTTTTGCGCGTGGCCCCATGTTTTTCCGCTATATTTATCGGACAACGGTGTAACGTGCCGCATTCGTCTTTCCGTCTAACAAAGGACGGGTAAAGGAGCATCTTATGGACAAGTCGGCTAAACGGAAGCCCACCTTTTTGATTCTGCCGGCGGTCATCGTTATGGTTCTGTCGACGTCGACCGTCTTGGCGTGGGGACATTACGGCAGGCATTTTCCCCGGTATCACGCCGGGTTCTATCATGGATATTCTCACCACGGCTGGTACGGGTGGCCCTATTACAATCCGTCGTGGACCAGGGTCACCGTCGTGGCTCCGCCCATCGGCGCATACGTGGCCTATCTTCCCGACGGATATACCACTTTTGTGCTCGGTGAAAACAGGTACTATTGCTACAACGGCATTTATTTCAGGCCGTATTCCGACGGATTCATGGTCGTGTCGCCTCCAGTGCAAAAGCAGGAGCCCGCGGCACAACCCGCCGCAGCGCCGCAAGCCGCGACGCAGAACGAACCCGCGCCGCCGGCCTCCGCAGCCAAGCCAGCCGGAGCGGATACCGTTACCGTGGGGGTTCCTAATTCCAAGGGTGGGTTTACGTCCGTGCAGCTTGTCAAGCACAAGGACGGCTATCTTGGCCCACAAGGGGAATATTACGCGGGGCACCCCACCGTGGGACAGCTTAAGATGCTGTATGGTAATTGACCGGGACATGCGGCGCCCGGTAACCGGCCAATCACGGTGCGACCAATGTCGGGAGGGGCGGTATCCGTAGGGTGCGGAGTCTTCTCTTTTCTCCTCAAAATCTCCAGCGCTGTTGTATATTTCTTGCTTCGTTTTCGGCCGTCAAGGCCTTTTCTTTTTAACCCCCAATCTTCCTTTGGAGAGCCGGCGTAATGGAAAAACAGTACGACCCTGCCAGAGTCGAAGACAGATGGTATTCCTCCTGGCTCGATGCGAAACATTTTCATGCCGACGAGAATTCCAAAAAGCAGAAATACTCAATAGTCATCCCGCCGCCCAACGTGACCGGCGTCCTGCACATGGGCCATGCGCTCAACAATACCATACAGGACGCGCTCGTTCGATTCAAGCGCATGCGGGGCTTCGAGGCGCTGTGGATGCCGGGCACCGATCATGCTGGCATCGCCACCCAGAACGTGGTGGAGAAAAAGCTTGCAAAGGAGAAAAGGACCCGTCACGATATCGGCAGGGAGGCCTTTGTCAAGGAAGTGTGGGGCTGGAAGGCCCAGTACCACGCCACCATCACGAACCAGCTCAAGAAACTCGGTTCCTCGTGTGACTGGGACCGGGAACGCTTCACCATGGACGAAGGGCTCTCTCGCGCGGTGCGCAAAGTGTTCGTGCAGCTATATAACGAGGGTCTTATCTACCGCGGCAAATACATCATCAACTGGTGTCCGCGCTGCCAGACCGCCCTGTCCGACGAAGAAGCCGAGCACAAGGAATCTAAAGGCAAGCTGTACCATTTCAAATACCCGCTCAAAGACGGTTCCGGCCACCTGATCGTGGCCACCACGCGGCCCGAAACCATGCTCGGTGATACCGCGGTGGCGGTCAACCCCTCCGACGAACGGTACAAACACCTCGTGGGCAAAACGCTCGTATTGCCTTTGGTCAACCGAGAAATCCCCATTATTACCGACGATTTCGTGGACAAGGAATTCGGTACCGGCGCGGTGAAGGTCACGCCCGCGCACGACCCCAACGACTTCCAAATGGGCCTGCGCCATTCCATGACGCCCATCGTTGTCATGGATGAAACCGGGCATATGACCGGTCCCATACCCGATGCGTACCAGGGCGCCGACCGCTTCGCCTGCCGCAAGCAGGTGGTGGCCGATCTCGAGGCGCTCGGACTGGTTGACAAAATAGAAGAACACCTGCACAGCGTGGGCCAGTGTTACCGCTGCTCCACGGTGGTGGAACCGTATTATTCCAACCAGTGGTTCGTCAAAATGAAGCCCCTTGCCGAAGGCGCCCTGGCCGCCGCGCTCGAGGACAAGGTGAAATTCTATCCGTCTCGCTGGCGCAAAACCTACATCGACTGGATGGAAAATATCCGCGATTGGTGTATTTCGCGCCAGATCTGGTGGGGCCATCGCATCCCGGTGTGGTATTGCAAGGAATGCGGCAAGACCATCGTTGCCGAAGAAACGCCGGAATCCTGCCCGTTCTGCCGCGGGTTCGACATGACACAGGACGAAGACGTGCTCGACACCTGGTTTTCGTCGTGGCTGTGGCCGTTTTCCACCATGGGCTGGCCCGACAACACGAAATTGCTCGATAAATTCTACCCCACCGACGTGCTCGTGACCGCGCCCGAAATATTGTTCTTCTGGGTTGCGCGCATGATCATGGCCGGGCTGCATTTTACCGGCGAGCTACCCTTTACCGACGTGTATCTCAACGCCACGGTGCGCGACAAGAGCGGCCGCAAAATGAGTAAATCGCTGGGAAACGCCATCGATCCGCTCGATGTGATATCCAAGTCCGGCGCCGACGCGCTACGGTTTTCACTCATCATGATCACCTCGCAGGGCGCCGACGTGTTTCTCGCCACCGACACGTTCGACATCGGACGCAACTTCGGCAACAAGCTCTGGAACGCGTCGCGCTTTTTGCTCGAAAACATCAAAACAAAACACGCGTTCGTCGAGCTTCCCAAACCCGAGGCACTGGCACCGTTCGACGCGTGGATTTTATCGCGCCTCAGCGCCACCGTCGCCTCGATCACCGCGTCTTTGTCCTCGTACCGGCTCAACGAGGCGGCACACAGCATTTACGACTTTACGTGGCACGACTTCTGCGACTGGTACATAGAGGCCAAAAAGGCCGATCTGTACCAGGAAGACGATCCCGGCCGTGCCCAAAACGCGCTCAACGTGTGTTCGTGGGTGCTGGGCAGCATTCTCAAACTGCTGCATCCGCTCATGCCGTTCATTACCGAGGAAATCTGGCATGCCCTGCGGGAAAAAATCGATTACCCTGCGCTGCTCGACAGCGATTCGATCATGCAATCGTCGTGGCCGACTGCCGACCCCGCAGCCGTGAGCGCGGCCATAGAGCAGGAGTTCTCCCTGCTCAAGGACGTCATCACGGCGCTGCGTACGATCCGGTCCGAAAACAACATTCCGCCGGACAAAAAAGGCCGCGGCATCATTGTCCCTTCGAACGCCGAGACCGAGCGTCTGCTTGCTCCGCATGCGAACGAGATAAACATGTTCTGCAGGCTCAACGAAACCGTCATCGATACGGCCGCCAGACGGCCAGGGTTCGCGGGCCAGGCAGTGGTGGCGGGTCATCAGGTATATTTGGAACTCGAAGGGCTTATTGACAAACAAGTCGAGCGCGACAGGATTGCTCGGGAAATAGCCAAGACCGAAAAAATCGCGGACACCGCGAAGGCCAAACTGGCGAACCCGAATTTTGCGGGCAAAGCCCCGCCCGATGTCGTCAAAAAAGAAAACGAAAAATATCGGGGCATCCTCGAGAACCTTGAAAAGCTGAAGAAAAGCCTGGCGGCCCTGACGGAGTGAGATCGCTTTCATGATAGTACCAACGCTCGAAGACGTCCGGAAACTCTCGGAACAGGGGAACATAATCCCGGTGTGCCGAAAGATATTGGCCGATACCGAAACGCCGGTGTCGGTATGGCTCAAACTTTACAAAGACGAGCCGTACAGCTTCCTGCTCGAGAGCGTGACCGGCGGGGACAAGGTCGCGCGGTATTCGTTCATCGGCGGGAAGCCGTTCGCCGCGTTCAGAAGCAACGGGACCGCCTGGGAGATAACGGGGCGGAACGCGGAAAAAGGCGATGGCGATCCCGTCGGGAAGCTCCGCTCGCTCCTGTCGCGGTTCCGCTCCGTCCGCGTGGAGGGGCTGCCAAGGCTATGCGGCGGCGCGGTCGGATACTTTTCCTACGACAGTGTGCGGCTGTTCGAGAAAATTCCCGACAAGAACCCGAAGGAAAACATGCTCGACGAGATATTCTTCGGTCTGTACCGCGACATCGTGGCGTTCGACAACCGCGAGCACAAGCTCCTTCTCATCAGCACGATTCAGACCGACGACGGCACGCCGCTCGAGACGTCCTACAAGGACGCCTGCCACAGGCTCGGCAGCCTGGAGGACAAGCTCGCGGTACGTCTCGCGTCGTCCGGGGTAACGGTGCACGACGTCAAGGAATCGTCGTCCACGTTCACCAGGGAGCAATACGAGGCCGCGGTCGAACGCTGCAAGGAGTACATCCGCGCCGGGGATGTGTTCCAGGTGGTACCGTCACAGCGAATAAGCGTGCGCGTGGACGCGAACCCCTTCGACATCTACCGCATCCTGCGGACCGTAAACCCGTCGCCCTACATGTACTTTTTATCGCTCGACGGCGCCCAGGTGGCAGGCTCGTCGCCCGAGATGATGGTGCGCGTGGAAAACGGCGTCGTCGAAATGAGACCCATCGCGGGTTCGCGGCCGCGCGGCGCGACCGAGGCCGAGGACGAGCGCCTTGCAAAGGAGCTTACCGGAGATCCCAAGGAGACGGCCGAGCACGTCATGCTCGTGGATCTCGGGCGAAACGACGTCGGCCGCGTGAGTGAATACGGAAGCGTGAAGGTTGAGGAAATGATGCACGTGGAGCAGTACTCGCACGTGATGCACCTTGTGTCGAACGTGTCGGGAACGCTCGTGCCGGGAAAAGACGCCCTCGACGCGCTTTTCGCCTGTTTTCCCGCGGGCACGCTGTCGGGCGCGCCGAAAATCCGCGCTATGGAGATCGTTGACGAACTGGAGCCCGTGCGGCGCGGCATTTACGGCGGCGCGCTCGGCTACATCGATTTTTCCGGAAGCCTCGACACCTGCATCGTGATCCGGACCGTGGTGTGCAAGGGCGGCACGGCCTTCATCCAGGCGGGCGCCGGAATCGTTGCGGACTCGGTGCCTTCGGCGGAATACGACGAGACCATGAACAAGGCTCGAGCCCTCCTCGTCGCCATCAGCGAGGCGAAAAGCATCGTCGGAAGGGACTAGGACTCGATGATTCTGATTATAGACAATTACGATTCATTCACCTTCAATCTCGTTCAGTATTTCGGCGAGTTGTACAAGGGCGAACTGTGCGTCGTCCGAAACGACGCAATTTCCCTCGACGGCATTAAAGAGTTGTCCCCGGAAGCGATTGTCGTTTCGCCCGGCCCGTGCACGCCGGCCGAAGCGGGAATATCCATAGACGTCATTAAAACCTTCGGCCCCAAAGTCCCCCTGCTGGGCGTGTGCCTTGGACACCAGGCGATAGGCGCCGCGTTCGGCGGAAACGTTATCCGCGCGCCGTACCTCATGCACGGCAAGGTATCGGAAATCCATCACGACGGCAAGAAGATATATACGAACGTACCCAACCCCTTCATCGCCACGCGCTACCACAGCCTCATCATCGAGCGGAAGTCGTGCCCGGAAAGCCTCGAGATAACGAGCCAGACCAAGGATGGGATCATCATGGGCGTTCGGCACAAGAAATATCCCATCGAGGGCGTCCAGTTCCATCCGGAGTCGATACTAACGAAGGCGGGGAAGCAATTGCTTAAAAATTTCATCGCCGGTATCCTGTAAAATTCACCGCAACGAACGGGCCCGGAATGTCTTCCATCCTCGACACCATCCTTGCGGCAAAAAAGGAAGAAGTAAGGTGGCTTCGCAGGGAGCGCGGACGGTTTTCCGGAAGAGCGACCCCGCAAAGGCCCTTTGTACGGGCTTTGCGCCGCGAAGGAGGGCCAGCAATCATCGCCGAAATAAAAAAGGCCTCCCCGAGCAAGGGCGTCATTGCACCAGATTTCGATCCGGTGTCCGTCGCAAAGCGCTATCACGAAGGCGGAGCGTCCGCGTTGTCGGTCCTCACCGACGAGCAATTTTTCAAGGGTTCGCGGCGGGCCCTCGAAACCGCCCGGGCGGCCGTACCTCTGCCGGTGCTTCGCAAGGATTTTATCATCGATCCCGTCCAGGTTGAAGAGACCTCCTCCATGGACGCCGACGCTATGCTGCTCATAGCGGCCGCGCTGTCGCGCGATCAGGTGGAGGAGCTGTACTCCGCCGGGCGCGAGCTTGGCCTCGACATGCTCATCGAAATCCGCTCGCCGAAAGAACTCGAAAGGGCGCTTGCGCTTTCCCCGCTCCCGTCATGCATCGGCGTGAACAACCGCAACCTCGCGACGTTCGAGACCGACATCGGAGCAACGCTGGCCATTGCGCCGCACGTGCCGAAAGAAACGGTCCTTGTTTCGGAAAGCGGGATAGAAAGCGGAGAGCAGGCGGCAATGCTTTACAAGGCAGGAGTCTCGGCGCTGCTCGTGGGGGAGTCGCTCATGAGGGCGACGGATCCCGGGAAGCTTATCAGGGAGCTCGCCGGAAAAGTCGGATGACGAGACGTCGCCCGCGTGTATTTTTGATAGGGATTTTCTTTTTTCGTGAACGGGTCAGACTTCATAAACGCAGTTGATGAGCGCCGCCCAAGTCAGACGGCGCTTGCGACGAAAAGGCGCCACGGGTTCGCCAGTAAAGGGCGAACCCGTGGATTTCTCGTCCTTCCTCCCCACCCCGTCACTTCTTGTTCGAGTAGCGGTCGCAACACCGTATTCGGTGTTCACTGTTGTCTGCTGCGAATCCGTTTTTCAGCGGGTTATCGAGAACACTTTTTTCACCTTGAAATTTCCGGCACTAAATAGTGCTATGTAGCTGCCGCTGGAATGCCTGCGGCTTGACGACAACATAGAATAGTACCCCGGTGCCTGTGACTTTCGCTCAAACGATTCCAGCAACCGTCCGTTGACATTATAGATTTTCAGCGAGACGGCGCATGTTTGCGGAAGTGCATACTCAAATGTTCCGGTACGACCCTTGATAGAAAACGCGTATTCACGCGGTATAGTCGAAGCGATGCGGACCGATGTAGTCGGCACCTTTACCACAAGCTGCCGCGTCGGACTCCACGCTCCCCATCCTGCCGCATTCTTCGCCTGTACTCGCCAGTAATAGGCCGCATTCGCCATTCCACGGATCGTTATCGTGGTATCGGAAACCGTTGAATCGATAAACCGTATTGCCGTAACTTCTGAATCCACTGCGTATTCAAACCGATATTCCGTAATGGCCGGTGCAGCCTCGTTCCAAACGAAAACGGCGCTGTCGACTTTTATGGTATCGGCTGCCGCTGGCGATAACAATACCGGTGTCGACGGCGGATTGAGACTGAACATTGCGGTGACCGTGGCCGGCCCGGTGAGTTTTACGCTTGTTGATGCATGGGTCGAGTCCGTTATCGCGGCATTAACGGATGACCGCGTCCAGCGGGTAAACGAATATCCCGCGTCCGGCAACGCGGTGATCGTCATCGAGTCGCCGTGATTGAGGGTGACCGGCGAATGTGATGGGGCGGCAATCGTACCGCCGGTTCCGGCGGTTATCGAAAGCGAATAGGTATCGATCGAAAAATTCGCCATGATGTTTTTATTGCCGTCAACGGTCACATTGACCGGATTCTCGAATGAGGAAATATCTCCCGTCCAGCTGACAAAAGAATATCCCGTACCGGGAGCCGCCGTAAGTTGGACAACGGCGCCGGAATCGTACGACGCTGCGCTGGGATTTCTCGTTACCGTACCATTGGAAGCCGTGACGTTCAATGCGAATTTTTTAATTGTCCAAGAGGCCGCTACAATAATGTCCCCTGTCGATCCGGTCGGTATTGCAGTGACCCGGGAGTAAGGATCAAAAGGTAAGAACCAACCGTTAAACGTATATCCCGGCCGCACGGGGTCGGCCAAGGTAATTGTCGCCGTTGCCGTCGTATACGATAACGGGTTGTTGGGATTATTAATTCCTCCATTAAGCGTATAGGTAATACTGTACCCTGTTGCCGAGAAGTTCGCCGTTACCGTGGAATTCCCCGTCAAAACGACCGATGTGTTTGCCGCGGTGGAATCCGAGATCGTTGCGGCGATACCCGACCGTGTCCAGTTTATAAAGGTATAACCGGACTGCGGCACGGCCGCAATCGCGGTTGATACACCGTGACTTACCGAAACAGGAGAACTCGCGGGCGCTCCGATCGTTCCTCCGGCTGTCGTGTTTACGGTAAGAAGATAGGTATTTAGCTCAAAATTAGCGGTAATGGTTTTATTGGAATTCATTGTCATGTTTGCCGGATTTACAGTCCCCGTAATATCGCCGTTCCATACCGTAAAGGTATATCCGGAAGCAGGAAGCGCCGTCAACTGCACTATCGTACCGCTGTCGAATGAAATTGCATTCGGTACCTTTGTAATGCTTCCATTTACAGCGTTTGTCGTGAGCGTAAAAACCGTTTTCAGGGTGGTAAATGATGAATCTGCGCCGTATACGGTTCCGGCCGTATTGGTTGCAAACGCCCGTACATGATAGGTTGTGTTGGGAGATAACCCCGCCATGTTTACGGTAAATACTCCGGTCGCGGATGCGGCTCCTTTATCAACTTTGCCGTCCGCAGTGGTCGGATTTGCGTTCGTTCCCCAGCAAATGCCATAAGCCGTGGGATTAGGCGAACCCAGACTGACTATATTCCCGTTCCCGGTTGCAGTTGTGTTTGTTATGGCGG
>JGI20214J51088_10000026_pt1 | contig 94497 bp, 84 predicted proteins | sample WetSurMetagenome_FD_51088 | JGI IMG/M metagenome (IMG submission 51088) | reverse complement strand
AGAAACTGAAATTGCATTCATGGGGAGACATATCGAAGTCTCGGCGCAGGGATACCGTATTCGATATGGGAAAGCAATATCATACGTTTACCTGTTGATCGGATATATTAGATAACCTGCGCAGTTTTGGCGAGACAAGAGATGGCGGCCCATGAATGCAATCATATTGTTTCAAGAAAATAAATTTTCCTAATGACAATTCTGGGTTCAAACGTCTGATGTCTGTTTACATCAGGAGCTTGACAGATGGCAATCACACCTTCTTCCTGCTGAAGCCGTGGCACAACAGCCTTAAAGGCTGATTTTCAGAGATTACTATATTTCTTTCTAAATATAAGGTTCTTGAGCATGAAGGCTCCGATAAAGAATGCGAAATGCATAATGACTATGCTGGCTCCGGTTGGAAGATTAAGGGACAGGGACAAAATTATGCCTGCAAACAGGGAAATTATAGCGACAAGGGCGGCAATTACCAGCGCGCCTTTGAACCCGCGCGCAATCTGAAACGCGGTTACGGCAGGAAAAATCAGGAGCGCTGAAGCGAGCATGATACCGACAACTTTCATGGTCAGCACAACGGTAATGGCCGTAAAAATAACGATCATCGCGTTTAACCTGCCTGTGTTGATACCGCTTGCCTTTGCAAATTCCTCGTCGAAAGTTATTGAAAAAATATCATAATAGTTAAAGACGATAACCGCCAGCACAATAACGGACAAGGCGATGGCTGTATACACCTCTTCAATGCTTATGGCAAGAATATTACCGAAAAGATAACTGAACAGATCCACATTGAATCCGCCTGCCACGCTTGCCACCAGCACGCCGCCGGCTATACCGACAGCGGAGAGTATGCCTATCGCAGCGTCTCCGTATATACGCGCCTTTTCCATAAGCTTCAATATGCCGAACGAACTTGCCACTGCAATTGGCAATGACACATAAAGTGGATACACCTTAAACAGCAGGGCGATGGCCACGCTGCCGAATGTTACATGGGAAAGACCATCGCCGATAAGAGAGAGACGGCGCAGGACAAGGAGCACTCCGAGCGTTGAACAGAGCACGGAAATAAATATCCCGGCCACAATAGCGCGCTGAATAAAACCATATTCAAGAAATTCCATTATCGACATATTAAACTCTTCCCGTTTCCCGCTTCCTGTTTATTGCCCTCTGTCTTCTGCCTTTAGCTCCCGGACTTTTGCTGATTGTCCCATGTTTTCCGATTCTCTGCTTACTTTCTTGCTTCTCACCTGTCATTTATTACTCATGCCTGTGACAGATCAAATGCTGGGAAGAGAGACCGAAAAATCTCGTCATTTCCTCCGACTTGCAGAAATCGTCAAATCCGCCGTAAAAAACCACCTTTTTGTCTATATATAAAAGCTTTGTCGCAAATTTACCGATCGTACCCAAATCGTGGGTTACAAGCAATACAGTTACCCCCGATTCCCTGTTCAGCCTGCTGATAAGCTCAAAAAAACCGTCGCGGGTTTCAGGGTCAAGTGCAGTGGTAGGCTCGTCAAGGAGCAGCGCCTCCGGCTTATTGACCAGAGCCCTGGCTATAAAGACCCGCTGCTGCTGCCCTCCGGACAGATTTCCTATCAGTTCGCGCTTAAGATCGGATATATTCAGCAGTTCCAGCGCATTGTCAATCGCCTCGTAATCAGCGGCGTCCAATCTTTTTGGAAAAATCTTTTGGGACACAAGTCCTAGCGCTACGGTTTCGCGTACCGTAGCCGGAAAGTTTGGATTAAAAAAGCTCATCTTTTGCGGCAGATAGCCCACCTTTTCTCGTCCCTTCATTTCGGCTGCAGCCTGTCCGAAAAGCGCAACGCTGCCTCCGGAAGGCGCCAATAGCCCGAGTATTGTCTTGATGAGGGTCGATTTGCCCGAGCCATTCGGGCCGACAACGCCAATATAATCACCGGCTCCAACGCTGAATGAAACATCACTCAGCACATCGATCGAGTTATATCTGACAACAAGATTTTCGATTTTAATCACTTCTGAGGACATTCAAGCCCCTTTTTCAGATTTTCGAGATTCTTTTCCATTATCTCGATAAAAGATATCCCTTTACTGAAATCCTCTTTGTTTATATTATGCGCCCCATGAAGAAAAAGCAGCTGCGCCCCGGTTTCTTGCGCGATGGTCCGGGCCACGCGGGGCATCAGAAGCTCTTCATGATAGATATATTTCAGGTTGTGTTTCCTCAGCAATGACGTTATCTTAACGATCTGTCCCGGAGTGGGTTCGGCGTCGGGAGAAAAGCCGTAGGCCGAAAGATAAACAAGACCATATCTTTTTGCCAGGTAGCCGAAGGCGAAATGGCCGCCGTTGATGAATATATTCTGTTTGCAGCTTTCAAGACTTTTTCTAAACTTCATATCCAGCTTACGGAGAGAAGCCTTGTAATTATCTGCGTTCTTTTGATAATAGTCCCTGCCTCCCGGGTCCTTCTGCATCAATGCGTCCCTGATGTTATCAACCATCTTTGCCGCATTATCCAAGTCGAGCCAGACGTGAGGGTCCGTTCCGGAATGATCATCATGGGTGTCCCCATCATGAGGGCCATGATTAACATGATCGTCAGCCTCTTTGCCGGGGGCGTCGCTTCCCTCTTCCCCCATGAAAACAATACCCCTGCTCGAATCAATAAGCATTACTTTTTTGTTATCGATGCTCTTTATAATGTCGCATACCCAGGGTTCCATATATATATTTGTGTAAATAAATATATCGGCTTTGTTCAGATTGAGAATATCCGCAGGCCTCGGATCAAAGCTGTGAGGCTCCTCTCCCGGGGGAAGAAGCAATGACACATCAACCCTTTCCCCGCCAATGTTCTTCGCAAAATCGTATAGCGGATAAAGGCTGACAACTACCCTGATTCTGTTTGCTTCCGTATTCTTCTCCTTATCATCTATCGAGCAGGACGAAACCGTCAATGCCAGAAAAATCAGGCACAAACATATAGTCATCCTCTTCATGAGACGAAGTCCTCTCACTGTTTTCTTCATCACACACCCCGCCTGTCGGGACTGTAAATATATTTATGCAGCTGCAGATTAAACCTGACATTCAGCCTGTCGCTGATGATCCAGCCGGCAAGATCCTCTGGATCAAGCATTCCATACACGGGAGACAACAATACTACACATTTCTCCGCCAGTCCGTATTTCCCGATAACCTCCGCAGCCCAATCATAGTCCGCCCTGCCGGTAAGGACAAATTTCAGTTCATCACACTTCTTCAGCAAGTCGAAATTCGCCGTACATACACTTTCCGCAGCTCCGCTGCCCGGAGTTTTGATATCCATTATAACAATAGCCCTGCGATCAATTCCGCTTATATCAAGGGTTCCGTTTGTTTCTATAAGAACTTTATACCCAAGCTCCAGCAGCTCTTCAACAAGCGTTTCAAAATCGTCCTGCAACAAAGGCTCGCCTCCGGTAATCTCAACCAGTCCGATCCCATATCGCCGGACATCTTTGACGATCTCGTTCCGCGACATCTCCCGGCCATCCTGATACGAGTAAGTAGTATCACAATATAGACATCTGAGGTTGCACCCAGATACACGTACAAAAACACAGGGGAGCCCTGCATACGTAGACTCTCCCTGAATCCCGGCATATATCTCGCATATTTTCATCCGATTACTCTATCACGTCAAATGCAGCGCGGTCAAAACCGGAATCGATATGATAACCACTCTTCCCGGGAAGAGAGACATGTTATAATACGACGTGGATATACACCAACTAAAGCTTTTTGCTTCCGTTTATAAAAACAGGAGTTTTTCCAGGGCATCGGAAGAGATGTCTCTTACCCAGCCTACTATCAGCGACCATATACGATCGCTTGAGGCTGAACTGGGATGCAGGCTTTTTGACCGGTTGGGAAGAATTATAGTTCCCACCAGGGAAGCTGAAACATTATATGCGCATGCCATCGAGCTGATAGAAAAGGCCGAGGCGGTCAGGGAAGTTATCGAGCAGGTCAAAAGTAATCCGTCGGGTGAACTGATTATCGGCGCCAGCACAATTCCGGGTTCTTATATTCTCCCTTTTTTGATGGCCTCATTCAAGCACAAATATCCGGACATTGTATTCCAGATAATAATCGGAGATTCTAAGGAGACAATCGGCAAGCTTCTCTCCCATGAACTGCTGCTAGGCATAGTCGGAACCCTTATCCCGCATGAGAAGCTTTCTTATACCCATATCGCCGAGGATGAACTGATAGTCATATCTTCCCCGAATTTCATGAAGAAAAATACTATCAGCCTTGAAGAACTCTCGGAAATTCCGTTCGTCCTTCGCGAAGAAGGTTCAGGCACGAGGATGGAGATCGAACGCATACTGATGCCCCATGGTATTGATATTAATACCCTCAAGACCGTGGGAGTCTTCGGCACTACAACCGGGGTCAAGCAGGCCGTAAAATCAGGTATGGGCCTCTCCATAGTTTCCCGTTTCGCCGCGCGTGACCTTTTAAAAAGTCGTACGCTTAAGGAAATAAAAATACCCGACTTGCAGATGAAACGCAACTTTTATATCGTGGCCCATAAAAAAAGGTCTCTGCCTACGGCCTTCAGCCTTTTTGTCGAACATATAGTCCCCGAGATCAAGAAACTCCTCAGGACTCACTCCTGAGCAAATACACTGAGTCGTTCCTCGAATAATTTTGACTGGGCCATATGCTCCGCAGTAAAAGTTTCGAGTTCTGAAAACAGCTCTTCTATTCGCTGCCTGTCTTCATGAGTTGATTTGGAGAGCTCTGCAATAGGCTGCCAGTCTCCATTTTCAGAAGCCTTTATAAGGGCAGCGGTTGCCTTTTCTATTCTCTTTTCAAGCTCCATTATTTCGTTCTCGGCAGCCTCGATATCCCTTTGCAGGGCATTCAGTACCCTCCCGCGTTCTGTGATCAGCTCTGCCTTCAGCCTGCGCGCCTCTTTCCGGTCGACAGCTACGGAGCGTTTGGGTTCGCCGGCAGTATTTGCGGCATCGAGCTCCTCACTCTTCCAGCCCACTCTGCTAAGGAAATCTTCATATGTCCCCTCGAAGACAAACACCTTGTCATCATCAAAAACGACAAGCCGGGTAGCCAGGCTTTTCAGTATCCTCTCGGAGTGAGTTACGATAAACACAGCTCCCTGATAGGCGTCAAGGGCCTCGATAAGGGAATCAACAGACTCCATATCCAGATGGTTGGTCGGTTCATCCAGCATAAGCAGATTTGAAGGGCTTACAAGCAGTTTACCAAGCAGCGCCCTGCTCTTCTCTCCGCCCGATAAAACACTTATCTTCTTCAATGCGTCATCGCCTTCAAACATCATAATACCGCAGATTGATCGCGCAATCTTACGGCCTATATCCGGGTTCGCGTCGAGTATCTCTTCTTCCACTGTACTGGAGGGACTCAGTCTCTCGATATTCATCTGCCCGAAATAGGCGGGAACAGTCTTCTGGTTCAAAATGACTTCTCCCGACACGGGTTGTAATTCCCCGGCGAGCAGGTTGAGCAGGGTGGTCTTTCCCTTGCCGTTCTTTCCGACAATACCGATCCTGTCATTGCGCCCTATCGAGATACTCAGGCCGTCGATAAGAGGCCTGTTGCCGGAGAAATAGGAAAAGACTACGTCACGCGCAGTCATGAGCCACTTGCCCTCAAACGGCGCGTATGGGAACTCGAAATCGAGAGTCCTGATATCCTCAAGCTTCTGAAGCCTCTCGCGCTTCTGCAAAGCCTTTATCTTTGACTGGACAGCCTTTGCCTTGGTCGCCTGCGCCCTGAAACGATTGATAAAACGCTCGACCTCGGACCGTCTCTTTTCATCATTAATTCTGGAGCGCTCGTGCATTTCCTCTTCCATCAACAACTGGGAATAGAGTTTTTCAGTGCCGCCCTCGACCTTTCTCATCTTGCAGCGATGTATACCCATTGTATGGGTGGTGACAGAGTCCATAAAATCACGGTCATGAGTTATAACAATCATCTCACGCTTCCAGTTGCGAAGAAATTCACGCAGCCATCGAACGGAAAGGATGTCCAGATAATTTGTAGGCTCGTCCAGAAGCAGGAGGTCCGGCTCGCCAAGCAAAACCTTTGCAAGGCTCAGCCTGACCTGAAAACCGCCCGAAAGCTCCAACGGATTGCGGTCCAGATCTTCGGGCGTAAACCCGAGACCATGCAAAACGGTCTTGACCCTATAGGTCTCGTCCCTGTCGTCATCGCCCTTCCTCAAACCCAGACATCCTTCTGCAAGCACAGTATCCGCTGAAAATCTGAGTTGCTGTGAAAGATGCCCGATGATATAGTTATTGGGGATGCTTATACTGCCGGAGTCAGGATGCTCTTCGCCAATAATAATCCTGATGAGAGTTGTCTTGCCGTGCCCATTGCGGCCCACGAGGCCGACGCGTTCGCCGGTATTGATCGTAAAACCGACCTCGTCAAAGAGTGTCTGCCTGCCGTAAGATTTGGATAGATTATTTGCCTGTATCATCGGATTGAATCGAAGAGAATACTTATCGCCGCTTCAGACTCTTAAGCAATCTGTCTGTATCCTTCTCAATGCCCACCAGCTCGCGTTCCAGTTGCAGATACTGGGCTGTAGTAGTACCCTGTTTCTTATACTTGTCGCTCTTGTGTTTCACGACAAATAACCTCGACTTCAGCCTTCCCTGTTCATTTTTAGTAAGACTGCCCCTTGCGGCTCCAGCCTCAATCTTGTTATAAAGCGCTGTTATCCGTTCCTCGACATAAAGATAAGACTCCGAATATGCAGATGAAAGCAGTATCGAACAAATGAAAACAAAGCTCAGTGTGAAAGCTATGCCTTTTAATCTCATCTCAACCTCCCCTTCAGCGCCGCGCGTATAAGCGCGACTTCAGCGCGTCCCTTTTCCTCTTCATACGGCTCAACCGGGCCTGTTCCCCATATCGGCCCGGGCCATGCCCTGTCATTCAAAAATCTGCCAATAACGTGAATATGGAGCTGCGGCGCGATATTGCCGAGCGCGCCGATATTGATCTTATCCGGACAATAAAGCCTGCGGAGCGCAGCCGACACAGCGGCTATCTCTTCGATCAGCCGGGAACGGTCCTGCGGGGAAAGTTCATCAAGCTCCCTTATTCCATCACGCTCCGGCACAAGAATCAGCCAGGGCAGCTCGCAGTCATTCATCAACAGCAGTATGGAAAGCCCCAGCTGTCCGATCTCAATCGTATCTTTTCGCAATCTCTCGTCCAGAGAAAACATCAGCGCCTTGTCCCCTCATTGAAAACATGTCATCATTGTTCATGCCGTAAAGCAGCTATTATTCTATTGTTCAGGCAATGAAAGGGTCAAGGCATCAGAACATAACTGAAAATCAGGCCGGATATTTTTATGCTTTCGGAAAAGCTGAATGAAAAATTCAAGGCCAATTGCTCCCGTTGAACTTTACTTTATTTATATATTCTTCACAATAATGATAATATTAGATTTATAATACGAAATACCTTGCAAAGCTCTATGCCTCAAAATGTATGAAATAATGCGGGAGGTGACGTTATATGAAACAAGAGAGAACAATAGCGACCTATGCGATAATGGGCTTCATATTCGCTTTGCTGCTTTGCGCCTTCCAGACAGGTATTGCCTATTCAGCAGAATGGACCTGCAATTGTAATCCCAGGCTCTGCAGCGCATATAATGAAGCGGTCTCTGACGCTGCACAGCCCCTTACTATGGATAAAATTTACAACAACCTTACCGCAATAGTTCCTGAAAACAAAAAACTCATATGGGAGAATGACAAGGCAGGTTCGCGCGTCCTCGTCGTCATCTATAGCTGGGGACTCAACCCGGACCCGGGGCCGCTTCCAAATCCAAATTATGAACTAAAGACAAACAAGTGGGTAACAGTGGCTCCTGAATTGTATAATTTTTTCGAAGGATACCCCTTTACCAATACGCGGATAGAACAACTGCTCGGATTGCCGCCATGTTACGGGAACACAAAGATAATTGAAGTATACGTAGATCCTTCTGATATGTTCCGCCCGTCCCCTGACCCCGAAACAACCGACCAGGTGGCGTCTCTCGAATTTCCATGGAGAACCAGCAAAATCGTGACGTATGACGTGAGCAGGACTATATATGACGACTTTTGCGGGGAAAAACCATGTTTCAGTGATTACGAAACATGGTTCGCCAATCGCAGGGCCGGTGTGTACACTGCCAATCCCCCTTATCCATGGACCGGGCTCGGTTATACTTATGACTGGAAATATTCGCTTGATCGTCAGCATCAGGGATATACAACTTATGTGGGATTGAGCGAATTCGTCGTCACTCCAACTACAATCGGCGTATTGAGGATGAGCGATGAATTCGAATATTTCAAGCGTCATAATCAAAAACTGATCGTGAAAAAGACCGGCCATGGTACGGTCACAAGTAAGCCTTCAGGCATCAATTGCGGCAGGGACTGTTCCAGCTCTGTTAGCAGGTATGCCAAGGTGAAGCTTACTGCCGTTCCTTCCAGATCGGCAAAATTCAAACAATGGAGCGGCGCATGCGCACACGCAGGCTCCACTCCTGTCTGCTCCGTAACAATGGTAACCAATAAGTCTGTAAGGGCCGTTTTTATATCAAAATAAGAGACTATTATGTTTGAATGGATTACAAGCCCGGAGGCGCTGATAGCTCTTGCCACCCTGACTGCTCTCGAAATCGTATTGGGGATAGATAACATTATCTTTATCTCGATCCTTGTAAGCCGTCTCCCCCGGCATCAGCATGCGTTTGCGAGGAGGGTAGGCCTCGGCCTCGCAATGCTTACCCGTCTGCTGCTGCTGTTTTCAATTTCCTGGGTCATGGGACTTACCACCCCCTGGTTTACCATATTCAGGCAGGAGATATCCGGCCGGGATTTAATACTGATCGGCGGCGGTCTCTTCCTGCTCGCAAAGGCCACGCACGAAATACATAACAGCCTGGAAGGCGTGGAAGAAAAAAGCGTAAAACCAATTGCGCCCCGCATGGGAATGGTCCTGATACAGATTGCGGTACTGGATATCGTGTTTTCGCTGGATTCGGTGATAACAGCTGTAGGGCTGGTTGAACATGTCTCCTTAATGGCTGTGGCGATCATTCTGGCGGTTGGGGTCATGCTGTTTGCGTCAAAACCGATAGGCGACTTTGTGGATGAGCATCCCACTATAAAGATGCTGGCCCTCTCATTTCTGATACTGGTGGGCGTGACGCTTATCGCGGAGGGCTTCGATATGCATGTCCCGAAAGGATATATCTATTTCGCGATCGCCTTTTCAGTGGCGGTCGAAATGCTCAACATCAGAATGCGTAAAAAACGCGCAGAACCCATCAGGCTGCGCAAGCAGATTCCGGGCGTTGATGAAGACGACGCCAAATCCGCGTAAATACTTCGCCACAGCCTGAGCAACCCTTTTACATTTCAAAGACCCAATTTCAATCCGATACGCGTTATTGACAAGAGGGGCTTTTATTCCTACCATTTAAATAATCCGGCTCCGGTTCATTAGTTCATATATCAACCATATGGTGGCATAGTTTTTTTATAAACTGCTCAGATTGGTGTCCCAAAAATCTTGTTTTGGAGATAATTTATGAAAAAATGTGGCATCAGCATCTCGCGCAAGCTTCTCATTTTCAACACTCTTGTCGTTGCTATCGTCGTATTTGTGACTGTAAACGTCTGTGTCTATCAGTTCAAGGGTGAGATCGAGCGGCAGGCGACTGATGCGCAGGAGAAACGTATCAAGATCTTCTGGGAACTGCTCAAACAGAAGGGCGCTGAAATGAAAGTTGTCGACGGCAAACTTATGGCGGGCGATTATGTTATTAACGGAAACTACGAACTGCCCGACAAACTCAAGGTACTTTCCGGCGGCGTGGCCACTATCTTTATGGGTGATGAACGTGTTTCAACCAACGTTATTCTTAATGGGGCCCGCGCCGTTGGAACAAAACTTACAGGCCCTGCCCATGACTCCATATTCAAACAGGGGAAGCCATTTTACGGGGAAACCGAAATCCTGAAGGAAAAATACTTTACTGCCTATGAACCGATAACAAACAAGGCGGGGAACGTCATCGGCATTCTCTTCGTCGGCGCAAAACAGAGCGAATTTCTTGATACAATGATAAGCATATCCTTGCCCATATTCTTTATTTCAATTGGGCTCTTTCTTGTTACCGGGTTATTCAGTCAGATTGTTATCAGGAAGATCCTTCAACCGCTGAGAGACACTGCGGCTCTTACGGCAAGAATTGCCGAAGGTGATCTGTCAGTCCGGATTGAGTCCGGCGGTAATGATGAGATAGGCCAGGTTCTCAATTCCATGGAAAGGATGGTCAGCAATCTAAAACAGCTTATGGGCGACATCAAGTCATCAGCCGACGAGATTGCTTCCGAGGCCCGGCAGCTCAAGTCCAGTTCTGACAAAATATCCGTCAATATTAATGCGGAAACCGCCCAGACAAACCAGATAGCCACTTCAGCAGAACAGATGTCACAAACAGTAATTGACATTGCAAAAAACACATCTAACATTGCAGTTTCGTCATCAGAGGCAGCGAAAACCGCTCGTAATGGTGAAGAGGTAGTTAATCGCTCAATAAACGAAACTCAAAAGATCGCAGCGGCTGTCAGCGAGTCATCCGGCATGATGATCGTACTAGGTGAAAAGTCCAAGGAGATAGGCGCCATTGTAGAGGTCATCAACGACATCGCAGACCAGACCAATCTTCTCGCGCTTAATGCTGCCATTGAGGCTGCCCGCGCCGGAGAACAGGGGCGCGGTTTTGCAGTTGTCGCAGATGAGGTTCGCAAACTTGCCGAAAGGACAGCCAAATCCACTGCCCAGATAAGCGAAATGATAGGCGCTATACAGGCAGAGATCGACAAGGCGGTCAATTCCATGCAGGGCGCAAGCCGGCGGGTGGAGACAGGGGTGACCCTTTCACAGGAAGCAGGGACCGCCCTTTCCGCAATAGTTCATAATGTCAATGACCTGCAGGGTATGGTGCAGCAGATTGCCTCGGCAACTGAAGAAATGTCATCAGTATCGGAGCATATTAGCGGGGATATTCATTCTATTGCCGGAGGAACCAGAGGAGTTTCGACCGACGTAACTAATATCGTACAAGCTACAAGCGATATGGAACAACTCGCGACAAAATTACAGGGATTCGTGGCGAAATTCAGGGTCTGACACTTTGGCCGATAAATGGGCAGGGGTAACCATATCAGGCTGCCCCTGCCCATATTCGTATTAACCCAGAATTGTCATTAGACAAAAATAGTTTTAGGAAACGATGTGATAGCTGTCAGAGGTGTACATATCTTATCTCGCCAAAACTGCGCAGTATATCAAATTATGTATGATTGCAGGTAACCGCATGATATTATTATCGCAAATCGAAAACGGTAGCCGGCGTCGAGACTTCAATATGTCCACCCCTGACGACTGTTTCAGCGCTCTAATGACAATTCTGGGATTAATATCCCTTGTTTACAGATGTCTGTGCGCAGGTCCTGTAATCTCTTCAAGGACATAATGGAACTTGACCGGCTTTCTGCCGAAGCATATGCCGAGGTCTTCCCACAGAGATATGCAGTCAACATCGACCTGGCGTCTCTTTATAGCCTCATGTGTAGCTTCATAATAAATAATCTTGCCCACCACATCCACAATCGTGTTGCCGGTCTTGCCCTCGAGAAGCAGGTAGACCGCTCCTGCGCCGGTCTTGTAGCCGAAATTGACATCATACGCGGATGACCCGCCTGAACGAACAAGATGCCCGGGTATTACCTCTCTCACCTCAGGCACCTCATATATTCCGGGCGCGTACATGCCGGTGTCTTTCATAAACTGGGTCATATCCGGATCGGCCTTAAGTCGTTTTTCGAGCTGCTGCCTGACATATCTGCCCGACCCGGCAAGTTTTTTATGGCCGAAGGCGTCAACGCCCGCCGTCTCGTCGTAAAGCATCTCTCCGTTGGCATTCGTGAGTCCTTCTGCAACCACAATCATATATGTCCCGGTCTTCACGTCGCTGCGCCTTACCCTGCCCATATAGGTTGTCTTCATATGTTCATAGGTCACATCAAAATCCACCGGTATCTCAGGGATAAGTATGCAGTCCGCCTCGGCGCCTATGCCGCCGCGAAACGCGGTATGGCCGGAATAACGTCCAAAGACCTCGATGACCATAATCCTGTTATGACTGAGGCCGGTAGTCTTGAGGTCACGAGTAAACATGGCGATCCTGTTGACCGCCGAATCTCCGCCCACACTGTATGTCTGGAGATCTAAATCCATCGTCTTTGGAACATGGACGCACGGAATACCCTGGGCCGAGAGATCAACGACAACGCTCCCGGTGTCGTCGCCTCCGCTGATAACAAGCGCGTCTATATTGAATTTCTTGAGGCCTGCCTTGATTCTTTCATATTTTTTCGGATCTGATATCTTGCTGATCTTGACCCTCGAATGGCCCGCCTCCGATCCGGCGAGTGAGGCCTCGATCTTGCTTACACGCTCCGCATTAAGGAATGTCACCTTTTCGAGATCCACGAGATTATAAAGGCCTGCGTATCCATTGGGGATAACAACCGTCTCTATGCCAAGCGAGAATGCCTCTCTCGATACACCCTTTATTACAGCGTTCAGTCCGCCGCAGTCGCCGCCGCTTGTAATAATGCCGATTCTCTTTATAGACGCCATTCGAAGCCTCCCTTATAAAAAATATATCCCGGAAATTATCATAAATTCCGATCTCTATTGTTCATTTTATATTTTATTGTGATATTCCTGAATGGATTTGACACTGAGCTTCCTTTTTTTCAACGATTCGATAGCCATCACCACGGCTTTGGAGCTCGCAATCGTCGTCGCATAAGGAATTTTATACTGAAGCGAACTCCTCCTGATGGAAAACGAATCCCTCTGCGCCTGCGCGTCTGAAACCGTGTTTATGATAAATTGAATAGCCCCGTTTTTGATCATATCGACGATATGGGGTCTTCCTTCCTTTACCTTGTTGACCGTTTCAACGGAAATGCCGTGTTCCGACAGAAACCGGGCTGTGCCCCTTGTGGCGACCAGACTGAAACCGAGAGCCAACAGCCTGCGGGCCTTATCGACGATAAGAGGTTTATCCTTATCCTTCACGCTGAAGAATATCCTCCCGGACAAGGGTATCCTGTTATGTGAGGCGGCCTGCGACTTTGCAAAGGCAAGTCCGAACTCCTCATCGATACCCATGACCTCTCCGGTGGATTTCATCTCGGGGCCGAGTATGGTGTCGACAGCCGGGAAGCGGTCAAACGGAAACACCGCCTCTTTGACCGCCACATGTTTTATTCTCACTTCAGTTGTAAAGCCAAGTCCTGCAAGCGTCTTCCCTGCCATGATCTGCGCCGCCATATGCGCCAGCGAGACTCCGGTAGCCTTGCTGACATAAGGAATGGTCCTCGAAGCCCTTGGATTTACTTCGAGTATGTAAATATCCCCGTCCTTGACCGCAAACTGGACATTCATCAGCCCGACGACCTGAAGCTCTCTCGCAAGGGCGCGCGCCTGGGTCTTTATCTCTTCCACTATTTCATCGGACAGGGAATATGGCGGGATTGAGCAGGCCGAATCTCCTGAATGGATACCTGCTTCCTCTATATGCTCCATCACCCCTCCGATCACAACATCCCTGCCGTCGGAAATGGCGTCCAGATCCACCTCCACCGCGTCTTCCAGATATTTGTCCACCAGAATCGGATGTTCAGGCATGGACCTGACGGTTCTCTCCATATAATTGATCAGCGACGCCTCATCATAGACAATCTCCATAGCCCGGCCTCCAAGCACATAGGAAGGTCTGACCATAACCGGATATCCGATACCCCTTGCGACTGTTACGGCTTCATCCACATTTTTAGCCATATCGCTTTCGGGCTGACGAAGATCGAGTTTCCGGAGCATCTCCCTGAACCTCTTTCTGTCCTCGGCCCTGTCAATGGAATCAGGAGAAGTGCCCAATATGGTGACGCCCTCTTTTTCGAGGGGAACCGAAAGCTTAAGCGGTGTCTGCCCTCCGAACTGCACGATCACTCCCTCCGGCTTTTCGAGTTCGATAATATTCATGACATCTTCTATCGTCAGGGGCTCGAAATAGAGCCTGTCCGCAGTGTCGTAGTCGGTGCTGACCGTCTCCGGATTGCAGTTGATCATGATCGTCTCGTAACCAAGTTCCCTGAGACCGAAGACTGCCTGAACGCAGCAGTAGTCGAATTCTATCCCCTGCCCTATCCTGTTCGGGCCGGAGCCGAGTATAATAATTTTCTTCCGGCCGGTCGGCCTGGCATCACAATCTGTAGTGGCATAATAACCGGGAAGAGATATCTCTGTTAAATCCGCCGCCCCGGTCCCGTCTTCTGCCGCTTCCCCACGGTACGGCTTATAATATGGCCTTTCGTATGATGAATAGAGATAAGGCGTAAAGGCCTCGAACTCTGCGGCGCATGTGTCCACGAGTTTATAAACAGGCCTGATGCGAAGCTTTCTGCGCAGATTTCTTATATCGGACTCGCTGCTGCCCGTGAGCCTTCCGATCATATTGTCGGAAAAACCGTACTCCTTCGTCCGCATAAGAAGGTCTTTCAGCCGATCCATCCCGGCGCTGCCGGCCAGGCATACAGGGAAGGAATCGCGCACGATCTTTTCCATCTCCACTATCTGCCGTATATTGTTCAGGAACCAGCGGTCGATTGATGTGAGGGTAAATATCTCATCAACTGTCATGCCCTCACGCAGGGCCTGGGCCACATACATTATCCTGCCGGGGTGGGGAGTTTTCAGTTTCGCCCTGAGTTCCACCCTGTCCGCAATATTGAGAACGGGATCGAACCCGGCTGTTCCGGTTTCGAGGCTCCTCAAGGCCTTTTGTATCGATTCCTTGAAGGTCCTGCCTATAGACATAACCTCGCCGACCGACTTCATCTGTATGGTAAGCGTCGGATCGGCTTCAGGGAATTTCTCGAATGTGAAGCGCGGTATCTTGGTGACCACATAGTCGATGGACGGTTCAAAAGACGCAGGCGTCTCCCTGGTAATATCGTTTCTGATCTCATCGAGAGTATAACCGACAGCCAATTTGGCGGCGATCTTTGCGATAGGGAATCCGGTCGCCTTGCTCGCAAGAGCGGAACTCCGCGAAACCCTCGGGTTCATCTCGATGACAATCATTCTGCCGTTTTCAGGATTTAGCGCAAACTGGATATTCGACCCGCCGGTGTCGACGCCTATTTCGCGTATTACCGCAATGGAAGCGTCGCGCATCCGTTGATATTCCTTGTCTGTGAGAGTCTGGGCAGGGGCCACAGTAATGGAGTCGCCTGTATGCACACCCATCGGATCGAGGTTTTCGATGGAGCAGACGATGACCACATTATCCATCACATCGCGCATCACTTCAAGCTCATATTCCTTCCATCCCAGCGCGGACTCCTCAACCAGCGTCTGATGGACCGGACTGAGTTTCAGAGCCCTGTCGAGCAGGTCCCTGTACTCTTCCAGATTGTATGCGGTAGCCCCGCCGGTCCCTCCAAGAGTAAAAGCAGGCCTCAGGATAGCGGGGAATCCGATATCCCCGATAATTTCCAGCCCTGACTGTATACTTGTCACGGTTGCGCTCTTTGGAACATCCAGCCCGATATTCATCATGGCCTTCTTGAACAGGTCCCGGTCTTCAGCCTTTCTTATGGCTTCGAGGTTTGCGCCGATCAGTCTTATCCCGTACCTGTCGATAACGCCTGTTTCGCAGAGTTCCACTGCCAGATTGAGCGCCGTCTGCCCTCCCATCGTCGGTAGTAAGGCGTCAGGCTTCTCCTTCCTTATGATCAGTTCGAGGGTCTCTTTATTTAAAGGCTCGATATATGTCGCGTCAGCCATGCCGGGATCGGTCATTATAGTGGCAGGGTTTGAATTGACAAGCACGACAGAGTAACCTTCTTCGCGCAGAGCCTTGCATGCCTGGGCTCCGGAGTAATCGAATTCGCAGGCCTGGCCGATGACAATAGGACCTGACCCTATCAGTAATATTTTTCTTATATCGGTTCTTTTCGGCATTATCTTGGCTCACTGTCCCGGATTTCCGGCAGGGACCCGCCCTCTATCATGGCCCTGAACCTGCCGAATATATGAGATGAGTCATTCGGTCCCGGTCCTGCCTCAGGATGATGCTGCACGGAAAAGAGCGGCAATTCCACATGGGTCATCCCCTCTTCGGACCCGTCAAACAGATTCCTGTGGGAAAGAATCGCCTGCCCCCCGAGACTGCCAATATCGACGCAATAATTATGGTTCTGNGACGTAATNTCTACCTTGCCGGCTATCAAATCTTTTACAGGATGATTGCCGCCGTGGTGACCAAACTTGAGTTTGTACGTCCTGCCGCCCATAGCGAGCCCGAGTATCTGATGACCGAGGCAGATGCCGAATATAGGTTTTTTCCCTATCAGTTTTTTTGCGTTTTCTATGGCATACGTCACGGTTTCAGGATCACCCGGACCATTGCTGAGGATAATACCATCAGGAGATTCCTCAAGTACCGCTTCAGCCGGAGTTGCAGCGGGGACTACTTTGACCCTGAACCCGGCGCCAACCAGATTTCGCAGGATATTATATTTCACGCCGAAATCGTATACAGTAATCCTGTATGGAGACTGTTTCACCGCAACCGGGCAAAAGCTCCAGCAGCCTTCATCCCATATATACGATTTGGAGGAAGTAACCTCCTGAACAAGATCCGAAGCCGATATGCCGGGATGCGCCCTTACCTTTTCGATCAGGGACAGATGGTTCAGATCTGCAGATGATATAATGCCCATCTGCGCCCCGTTGCTTCTCAGATGTTGCGTCAAGGCCCTTGTGTCAATGCCTTCTATGCCTACAATATTATTTTCATCGAGATAGGAGCCAAGCGACCTGGAAGACCTCCAGTTGCTCGGGAAATCGAGATACTCCTTTACAACAAAACCGCTGACCTTTGGACCTCCGGCTGATTCGATATCCTCTTCATTTACCCCGTAATTCCCAATCTGCGTGTATGTCATGGTCACAATCTGTCCCTTGTAAGAAGCATCGGTCAGAATCTCCTGATACCCGGTCATCGAGGTGTTGAAGACCACCTCGCCTATCGATTCGCCCTGCGCCCCAAAAGAGTACCCCTCAAACACCGTGCCGTCGGACAATACTAATAACGCCTTCTTCATACCCCTCCGCCGTCACGCATATCAAAGATTTTTTCACCCGAGATCACCATTACAGCCCTGCCCTTCAGCGAACATCCGGCAAACGGCGTATTTCTACCCATCGATGCGAATGCATTCGTGTCTACAAGCCATTCCTCTTTCGGGTCCACTATCACTATATCGGCCTCCGAGCCCTCTTCCAGAATCCCCCTCTCAAATCCGAGTATCCGTGATGGATTGAGCGCCATTTTCCCCACTAACTCCGATATGGAAAGGAGTCCATCGTGAACAAGTTTGAGACTGAGGCCGAGCGCGGTTTCCAGGCCGGATATGCCGAAGGGCGCGCTATCAATATCGAGGTCCTTTTCATCCCTGTGATGCGGCGCATGGTCTGTAGCTATGACATCAATAGTCCCGTCTCTCAGACCTTCCTTTATCGCTTCGACATCCTCCTCTGTCCTGAGAGGCGGATTGACCTTGGCGTAAGAGCTGAAAATATTTACAGCGCGCTCCGTCATCGAAAAATAATGCGGGCATGTCTCTGCAGTAATGTTGATGCCGTCGTTCTTTGCGCGCCTGATAAGCTCAACAGAGTTTCTCGCGGACACATGCGCGATATGGACCCTGCCGCCGGTCAAGCCCGCGAGTATTACATCTCTCGCGATCATAATCTCCTCAGCAGCGGCAGGTATGCCCCTAAGGCCTGCCAGGGCGGAAATCCGGCCTTCATTGATAACGCCGCCCTCTGCAAGAAAGCTGTCTTCGCAGTGAGAGATAACCGGTCGGCCGGATGCCCTCGAATATTCCAAGGCCTTTCTCATGATCAGACTGTTCATCACCGGCTTGCCGTCATCGGAAAAGGCCACACAGCCGGCATGGCAGAGCGCATCAAAATCGACGAGTTCAATGCCCTGCTGTCCCTTTGTGATTGCGCCTATCGGGAAGACCCTGCATAATCCGGCCTCTTCCGCCTTATCGAGAATATATTGCGTCACCTTGGCGCTGTCGTTCGGAGGGGCCGTATTGGGCATACAACATACAGCTGTAAAGCCTCCGTGAACAGCAGCTTCAGAGCCGGTCTTTATCGTCTCCTTATACTCAAACCCGGGCTCTCTAAGGTGAGTATGCATATCCAAAAGACCTGGCAGGACCAATAGGCCCGTTGCGTCTATCACCCTTGAGCCTTGTAAATCAATATCCTGCGCGGGCCCCTCACCGCCCCTGATCCGGGTGATCCGGCCGTTTTCGATGAGGATATCGCCGTTTCCTTCGCAACCCAAAGCAGGGTTTACGATATGTCCGCTTTTTATAATAATCTTCATATGGCCCCTGTCATTATTTGTCCGGCGATTCCAGCAAAACCGCGTCTTCGAACCCGTCCTGCCCGATTAGCACATTAATATTGTCCGGCAGCGCAGTCGGTATATTCTTGCCCACATAATCAGGCTTGACCGGAAGTTCCCTGTGTCCCCTGTCGATCATCACAAAATACTGTATACAGGCAGGACGGCCATAATCCATAAGCGCGTCCATGGCGGCCCTGATAGTCCTTCCGGTAAATATCACATCATCCGCAACAATGATCTTTTTGCCCGACACATCGAAAGGAATAATAGTGCTGCCCGTCTCGGACTGTAGAGGCCTGATGTCCCTGTCATCCCGGTGCGATGATATGTCGAGAGTCCCTACAGGAAGCGCAACAGCCCCGATAGATTCGATCTTACCGGCAAGGCGATACGCCAGCGGAACACCTTTGCGCTGAATGCCGATAATACAGAGATTTTCGACACCCTTGTTCTTTTCGATGATTTCATGGGCGATACGCAACAAAATCCTGTCAAGATCCTGTTTGTTCAGTAATTGTTTGATCATAAAGGCAAAAAAAAGCCTTCCCGTTCAAACAGGGGAAGGACTATGGACGAAATGTTTTTCACGCGCTCTCCTAACCTTCTTAGCCTCACTGGACTATTTTTAAAGGTTATTAATTTATAGCACAAATTTTTGATAAATGTCAAAACAGAAGCGCATTATACATTTTTAAGTTATGAGAAAAAGAGAGCCGGGTTAGTTCACAAACCACCCCGGCCCCGGAATCCAATATATTAATCTAAATGCCTGGCGTCCCTTCAGTCTGCAATGCCGCTATTTCGTGAAGGTCGCCGTGACTACAGCCGTCTTTGACACCTTGATCGTGCAGACTGCCGTCTTTGTTTTATTGCCTGTCTCTTTGCCCCCGGCCTTCTTGCATGTGTTGTTCCATGACGCCTTGGAGCCCGCACTAGCCTTTGCCGATATCTTTACTGTCTTTCCCGGAGCATATAATTCTGAATCGGTTTTCTTTTTGGGATATTTGTAATTTATCCCTGCAGGAGCAGAAACAACGCTGCCGGCTCCGGTTCCCTTGGCCTTTGCCGTTATCGTGTAATATTTGGTAAAAGTCGCTGTGCATGTCTTTGCTCCGTCCATTAATACGGTTGTCGGACTCGTTGTTCCCGCGCAGGCTCCGCTCCAGCCGCTGAATTTCGACCCCGTTGCCGCTGTAGCTGTAACGGTCGCCGTGGCTCCCGAATCATATATCCCTGCCCCGGTGACTGTGCCGCTGCCTGTGCCCGCTGTGTTTACCGTCAATGGATACTGAAGCTTAACGTTCGCTGAACAATTTGAGTTCGTTCCTCCATATAGCCCAGCGCAGCTCCATGTCCATGGGCCTGTGCCGCTTACCCCGCTTGCCGTGCCTGCGCTGCAAAGGTTTGTAGTTGGAGCAGTCGTGAAGGTTTGCCAACTTGCCGGACCGCATACGCCGTTTACAGGCGTCCCGATTACATAGTCTGCAGATCCTACATTACCGTCGACATCATTATTGAATGCATAGAATCTGAGAGTTGTTGCTCCGCTGATGGGAATAGCAGTCGTATATTCAGAGCCGAAGAACCGGGGATCAGAACCTTCGTTAGTGTAAAATATGCGGCACCCTCCGTACGCTTCGGAGCACGCTGCATCGTCACCTGCCGTCAATGTCACTGTAAGCCCGGAAGCGTAGGTACCACTTACAGGAGTCGCGGTGACAACCGGCGCGGGAGCTCCCTTTAACCGGGCCTGGCTTACTGAGTTGGCATGGGTTATATATGTCCGCGGTTCAAAGCCCCAACCGGCATATGCAGCCGTTACCAATACATAATCACCTTCATCGACATTCAATACATAAAAAACGCCGTCAGTATGTGTTGCTGTGCCGTTGCCGTATACAATTTTAGCGGCATCCGAAGGATCAGTATACGCGACTGTATAGTAATTCGCGCCGTGGTTCTTGCTTACGGCAGTGACAACAGCCCCGGTTAAAACATTGGAGCTGTTGTCATATTCTGTCACTTTAGCCCTTATAAGCCCTTTGCCGGAACTCGGGGTGATACCGCTGATGCCGGCAAGATCTGCGGCAGTGTATAGCGTATAATTCGATGAGATATTGTCTGTCTTGCGCATGAATCTTGCGGAATAAGAGTCAAGATATCCCGATTTACTGAAGCGTATACTGAAAGGAACCCCTGCCGGGACCGTGACTGTAAAGTCTCCGCTGCCCGCGCTGGTCGTACCGAACTCCGAATTAAATGGAGTGAGTCCGACAGTCTCTACTGTGACACCGTTGATGTTACTGTTTGAGGAACTCTTCACCTTACCAGGAAAATTCACATTGGGCACATATGAAGCGGAAGTTGTCGCGGTAACATCTCCTACGCTGACCGTAACAGGCCCTTTAGGAGAGGTTGGGACGGTCGCAGTGATCTGCGTGGCAGAATCGACGGTGAATTCAGTCGCTTCTGCTCCGCCAACCCTGACTATGTTATTTTCCGGAGTGGAGACATCAAACCCTGTTCCGGTAATAATCACCGAATCTCCGGAACGGCCGTATGTGGGAGTAAAACCCGTCACTGAAGGGCCACTGCCTCGAGGCGTGAAGCTTGACCGATACTCGGCCTTGTTGCCGAAAGCATCTCTGAGTTGTATTCCCCAGTCATAAGGCGCGCCCGGGGTAAGCGAATCTGATGAAGCCTTGCTGTCGTCATTATATAAAACAGAGAGCTGGTTTGCAGGCATGAGATCATTCTTTTCCCATACACTGGCCCCGGCTGCGTCCCAAACAGATATTCTAAAATCAAAATAACCGATCATGCCAGCTGAAGAGTTGGCCCAGGAGAAAAGCGGTATCAAGCTGTCCGGCGCAGTGTCTCCCACAGGATATTTCAGCCCGGCAAAGTAATCCAGGACTGCGGTGACCGGCAGGGAAAGGTTTTCGGATGAATTGTCGGAATAAATAACCTGAACTGTATAAGTGTCGCCGACTGATGGCCTTGCTGAAACCTGCGGCCATCCCTCGATATCCCCATAATTAACCATATAGGCCAAGTCAATCGGAACGGTCAACTGGGGCCCGGCGATCAGCGTAGCAGCCACAGGCTGTTTTGTTTTCGGTCTTATCGGAAAATTCAGGGAATAAAATTCACCGCCGTCTGACAGGTAATGCGCTGTGCCAGTCCTGGCCGTTACAGGTCCATCCGAAAGAAAGATATCGGGCACAGTAAGAGGATTGGTCCCGTCAACTACTATGGTCGGGATCTGGTTATCACCGCCGGTCGCGATGTCCGGCACAGCCATATACTTATTGTTATCCATGTCTAGAAAGGCATTAACCTGATATGCGCCGGCAGATACACCGGAAATGGAGTACGACTGGTTGTCGGCTGGATTGTCCACATATGTAATGTACGCGCCATTGCTTCCCTGAGCGGCAATGAACAACGGAGCGCTGCCTTTGGTGATTCCTGTCGAATTTATTGTTCCTGTCAAAGAACTTCCCACTGAAGGGGTTGTCAGGACTACGCTGAAATCTGCGGATTGATGACTTGTATCCACGGAACCGTTCACCACGGGCACAAGCTTGCCGCATAATGTGCCGCCGCTGGTCAAGCCTTTCAGAATGAGAAANCTGCCGCGGCCATTTAACGGAATATTTTCCGTATTGGCATAACAGTCNCCCGTATAACCCCAATAGACCCTCATGGTTTCCGGCACAAATAATCCGCTCTTCTTGATTTTTTTACTATCAAAACTGATCAAGGCTGCGGTAGAAGTTGTTGCAATATCAGGCAGCGGGACATTGTCAGTTAGAGCCACTGGCGCCGGATTGGAAACTGTTAAATCAGCTCCCAAGATATTGCTGCCGCTGAATCCAAAAGCCCCATACGCCCCTACAGGGCTGTTGGCCAGCTGTATACTCCTTCCGTATCTGTCCAGAAATGCGTTGACAACATACGCGCCCGCTTCCGACACTCCCCGAATAGTATAGGCCGCAGAGCCGGATGCGCTAACATATACAGCTGTGCCGAAGCCGCTATTCCCTCCCCCGTCATAATTAAGGTTTAAATACACCCACCCTGGATACTCAGTATCGTTTGTAACCGTGCCGGATATGGAGGCGGCCTGCGCCTCGCCGGTATTCATGAAGCATGGGATGATCAACAAGGCCAAGACCAGAAAAACAACTTTTGAAAAAATCCGGCATGCCGCCGATTTTCTTAACAGCCTGACATCATCAAATCTCGAAGCCTCCGGCAACATAATGAATCCTCCTCTTGCAGCCTTCAGGGGCTAATAAAAACACTCGCGATTCATGTTGCCAGGATTATATCTGAAAGCTACTTATAATTGTCAATAGCACAAGCATAAAAATAATTCCGGAAATATACGGAATTGTTTTTATGCTTGTATGTATATCTGAAAAAAAGGACTTGACCGTGAAGAATATCAAGAGGAAAACTGGCGGAGAGGCAGGGATTCGAACCCTGGATAGGGTGTTACCCCTATAACCGCTTAGCAGGCGGCTGCCTTCGACCGGCTCGGCCACCTCTCCAAATCAGGAATTATATAATATCAACAGCGGCGTTGAATTGTAAAGGCTGAGCCCGCATATGATAGAATTAAACTTATGAAAAGCTCAATCTGGAACAAATTAAGGGCGGCTATTACCGGACACTCCATGATTGCCGTCGGCGATCATATACTCGTCGGCCTTTCGGGCGGAGCTGATTCGGTATGCCTGCTGACCATGCTCAATCACATGAAGGCCGAATATGAACTCACGGTCTCGGCCGCCTGCATCGACCACGGCTTCAGACCTTCNGANACNCCGGCAGAGATCGATTTTTGCAGGTTGTTATGTTCAAAGCTCGATATCACTTTTGAGACAAGAAAGATCGACCCTGCTGCCTTCGCAAAGCNGGAGGGACTGAACAANCAGGAGGCCTCGCGCGACCTCCGTTATAAGGCCCTGCAGGAGATCGCCGCCAATAAAGGCTGCAACAGGATCGCCCTTGCTCATAATGCGGACGATCAGGCGGAGACCGTGCTGATGAGGCTGATCAGGGGCTCCGGCTCCCTCGGCCTAACCGGTATCCCGCCTGTTCGCAAACCTTTTATAAGACCGCTTATTCGCGTGTCGAGGCTGGAAATAGAAGCTTATCTTGAAAGCGAAGCCATGGAATATGTAACCGATTCCTCGAATATAAAGGATGATTATCTGCGGAACAGGATAAGGCATCATTTGATCCCGGAAATAAAGAAAATTAATCGGGATTTTGTGGATACGGTCACGAGGACGACCGATATCATAATGGAAGAAGATCGCTACTTCGAGATACAGGTTACAAAAACCCTTATGAAGCTGATCAGCAGGAAATCCGACACGACCATCGAGCTTTTCCTGATGCCTATGGAATCACTCGACAAGGCGCTTCTGAGAAGGGTGTTGAGGAGAGCGGTCGCCGAGACAAGGGGATTGAGAAGGATCGGACTCATCCATATCGAAGATATTATACGGCTGATCAAATACGGCAGGTCCGGAGACAGGCTTTATCTCCCTGATTCCATACGCGTGATAAAAGCGTATTCGACCCTGATTCTCACTTCCGCAAAACCCGCCCGGCTGTCGGAATATTCTCTGGACGGTCCGGGAGACATTATGCTGGACGAATCATCACAAATCCTTTCTGTAAAGATCGAGCCAAGGGAAGATATCGAAACCCTCGGAGACGGCAAAAACGTTGCCTGTCTGGACGCTGACAAAGTCGCATTCCCCCTTATTGTCAGACCTCGCAGAGACGGAGACTTTTTCTATCCGCTCGGGCTCGGCAAACGTAAAAAGATCCAGGACTTTTTTACGGATGAGAAGGTCCCGAGGGACCTGCGGGATGTTGTTCCTTTATTGGTAAGCGGAGCTGATATAGCGCTGGTTGCCGGTTTCAGGGTTGACGACAGGTTTAAAGTTAACCATAATACTAAGAGGACACTCATTGTGAAAATGAAGCGTCTGAAAATCTAGAACTGGAGGCTCCGATGAGACATAAAAATATAAAAACAAGAATCATGACCGCCTTAACAGGCCTTGTTTTTGCGTCATGTATAATCATGCCTGTCGTTCCGGCAGTAACCCCGGCTGCAATGGCGGCAAATCCGTCGATCCTTTCCGAACTCGGCAATGCCATGTCGCAGATTGCGGATAAGGTGAAACCTTCAGTTGTCAACATATCCACTTCCAAAACGGTAAAGACGCCGCGACTCTCGTTTAACGATCCGGTTATGCAGAAATTCTTCGGGAATATGCAGCCTCAGAAGCAGAAGGTTTTCAATCTTGGCACCGGGGTGATCGTGTCGAAAGACGGATATATAGTGACCTGTAACCACGTAATCCAGGGCGCGGAAGATATTCTCGTCAAACTCGACGACAACCGGGAGTTCAAGGGCAAGATCGTGGGAATGGACTCAAAAACCGACGTTGCGGTGATCAAGATAACTGCCGACAATCTGCCGACTATTAAGTGGGGCGATTCAGGCAAACTCAAAACCGGGGGCATAGTGATCGCATTTGGAAACCCCTTCGGTTTGAGCCAGACGGTTACGATGGGAATCGTGAGCGCCACCGGCAGATCCGGGATGGGCATAGTGGATTATGAGGATTTCATCCAGACCGACGCCTCGATCAATCCCGGGAATTCGGGCGGCGCGCTCGTCAATGCAGAAGGCGAACTCGTCGGCATTAACGACGCCATATTCAGCACCAGCGGAGGGAATCAGGGAATAGGGTTCGCTGTTCCATCCAATATGGTGAGGAATATCATGGAAAGCATCATCAACAAGGGCAAGGTGATACGCGGCTATATCGGAGTGCAGGTGCAGCCCCTTAACCCCGAACTTGCCAAACAATTCGGGATCAGGGATGAAAAAGGTGTGCTGCTTAATGATGTCACAGAAGGGGCCCCGGCAGAACAGGCCGGTATGAAACGGGGCGATATCATCGTCAGCATTAACGGGAAAAAGGTCGATGACGCCTTCCAGCTCAGGAATCAGGTCGCATCCACACAGCCTGGCCTGGTCATAGAGCTGGGTGTTATCAGGGATGGAAAGCCCCTGTTCTTCAAGGTTACGGTAAGCGAACTGTCGCCGGACGCTGTTGCGTCTGCTCCCGAGGCAGTCAGCGACAATATTATGAAAGGAATAGTGGTGCAGGAACTTACCAACGAGATAATCAGCCAGCTGCGCCTGAAAAAGAACACCAGGGGCGTTGTTGTAAGCGGTGTTGAAGAAGACAGCCTCGCGCTCGGCGTAATGAAACGGGGCGATGTTATAATCGAAATCAACAGAAAGCCTGTAAGGAATGTGTCCGAATACAGAAAACTGGCGGCAAAGATAAAGAAGGGCGAAAGCGTGATGCTGCTGGTTTCGAGAGGCGGCTTCAATCAATACATAACATTAGGCGCACAATAATCTCATTGCACAGCAGAAGCCCCTTGCGGGTCGGCATGAGATGATTGTCGGTGATCACAACGAGGCCCTGTTGAGTCATATCTCTCAGGGCCTCTTTCATTCTGTCCAGCGAATCGGGAGGAATGAGGTTTATATCGAACCCTTCTGTTTTTCTCAATCCCAGAAAAATCGTTTCCTTGAGCCTGTCTTCGGAGTTCATTCCGATCTCTTCGCGGTCCGGCAAAACACCGCTTTCAATGCCGGAAATATACCGCTCGACATCCGCGATATTTGAGCTGCGGCATTCATCCGTAAAAGAGCTTGAGCCCGCCCCGAGCCCAAGATAGACACCCCGGTTCCAATAATTGACATTATGACTGCAGCGGCGGCCATCGAGCGCAAAGTTCGATATCTCATAATGCTCATACCCGTGTTTCGCAAGCAGATCCTTCGCGCTGTAATACATGGAAACGATCTCGTCCTCATCGCAAAGACCGAGCTCGCCCTTCTCCAGCAGATCGTACAGAGGTGTATGCTCTTCGGGAGTCAATTCGTATGTCGATATATGTTCGGGCTGCAGTTCGAGAACGTGTTCGACCGTATTCATCCAAGTTGATAATTGCTGCCCCGGAATACCGTAGATCAGGTCCAGCGAGATATTATCGAATCCCGCGTCTCTTGCGGTATGGAAAGCCTTAATCGCAGCCGTGGAATCATGCGGCCTGCCAAGCAGAGCAAGCTCATTATCATTTAGCGATTGAACACCCAGGCTGATGCGATTAATTCCGGCCCTGCTCATCACAGTTGCCTTATCTTCCGTAAGACTTTCCGGGTTTGCTTCGGAGGTTATCTCTGCCCCGGCGGCAAGAGAAAAGTTGTCTCTTAGCCGGTCCATGATTTGCGCGATATGTTTTCCGCTTAGAATGGAGGGCGTGCCTCCACCGATATAAACAGAGTCGATCCTGCCGGCGGCATTCCTGCGCATTGTCATTTCCCTGCAAAGAGCGGAAACGTATCTGTCTATTGTCTGCCCGTCAGCGCGGATAGAATAAAAATCACAGTAAAGGCACTTCTTTACACAAAACGGGATATGGATATAGAGACAGCGCGCCATAAGGATTATTTTACACTATAAGACAGCCGACAAGATTAAGTTTAAACGCCTTGCCCTGAGCGCTGAGGACTATTGATGAAATAACTACTATAGTCGATGTTATATTCGTTGGGATCCAATGTATTTACTATTGTCCTCAAATACAGGCCGTTTTCTCCCTTTTTGCTCAAATCCGCCATGAACGGCTCAGCCTTGCCGGAAATCACAAGTACCCTTGGCCTCTTGATCAATACCTCACTAGGCTCAATAACTACGCAGATTTCTCCGGTGTCGAGAAGGGCCAGAGAGCCTACAGGATATACCCCCATCATTGATACAAAAACCCGGACAAGGGTCGGGTCGAGTTCAGTCCCCATCTTTTCGAATATGGTTCTTATCGCATGATCCGGGGAGCGTCCGGTCTTTGCATAGAGCCTGGTGGACGTAAGCGCATCGTACCATTCTGAAACAGCTATCATCCTGGTGTAAAAGTCCTGAGGGGTCTGATGATTTAACTTTGGATATCCTGACAGATTATACCTCATGTGGTGTTCAAAGGCGACAATAGCCGCACGTATCATGCTCTCGTCCAGTTCCTCTGTGAGGGCCAATGTCGTGAAGCCCCCTATGGTATGCCTCTCCATGGCCCACCAGTCTTCATCCGTGTAAACGCCTTTTTTTTCACGCACTTCAAGCGGCACCAATGGCAGGCAAATATCGTACAGAAGAGAGATGAGTCCCAATTCAGCAAGCTCTTTTTTGCTTAGCCCTATATGATTCCCCATTTTTACCGTAAGTATGCTTACATTAACAGGGTGCCGCATTACATAATCATATCTGGCCCTGTTGATGGCTATGACAAGCAGCAACGGCTCATTATCCACCATCATATCGATCATATACTGAATGAGCCTCCTGAGCTTTTTCATCTCTATCCCCAGGTTGGTCGAGACCCGCCCGGACATTTCAGCTTTCAGGGACACAAGCTTGTCGTAAAGAGCCATAACCCTTTCGCCGACTTCCAAACCGCCCTCAATGGGATTTATTGACTGGTCCGCACTATTCATTGCCGATCTTCCTTATCGCCTCGCTGACATTATTACGCAGGATTTTACTCCCGGTATTCTCAATCCCGCGGAGAATGGGCAAGAAAGCCCTCTTGCGCAGAACTCCTGCAGAGTAAGCTATAGCAGCTCTGCTTTCATCATTGGCAGCCCGGTTGAAAAAATACGTTTTTACCAGCATACGACCAAGCAACTGGATCACATCAGCGCCGTTATGACGCAACAGCGCGCTGAAATATTCTCTCTTTTCGGTATAATCCAGATCAATAAACGCCTTGCAGTTTATGATTTCGATGAGAAGGCTCTTGGCGGCATTGGAATTCAGATTGCCCAGCATGCCTATGGCGCATTGCCTGACAGAGCTGTCGGGATCATTCAATGCCGGCCTGATTATGCTTACCGCTTTGCTTTTCTCAATTTCGACGAGAGCCGTGATTGCCTCCCTGCGAACGCGCCCGTCCACGTGATCAAGGAGTTTAACCAGATAGTCACCGGACTCCTCATTGCCTATTCTTCTGAGAGCTATCACGATATTTCTTACCACATACCATTTCTCATCAGAAAGGGCGTCATAAAGAGCCGGCATATTCCTGTTGCCGACCACCACAAGGAGCTTAATGATTGCCTTTCTCGCCGAAATTGTTTCAAGGAAATCGAACAGCCTGATAAGGGGAACAACTGATTTACCGCTGAGAACTTCCGACAATTTCTCGTATGTGTCCACGTCCAGCCTCATCCCTTTATCCAGCATAGCGGCCACCTGATTAAGAAATCTCGCTGAACTAAAATAAGAAATTATGTTCTGCAGGCTCAACCTGATGTCATTATTCTGAACGTTATCCGCAAAATATGGTTTAATCTTGCTTAAGAGCTCTACGAACACATCCAGCCTTTCCCTGGCAAGATCGTACTCCACAGCCTTCTCTATGATAGCTTCAATCGAGCGATATTCATTGACCTCTATAAGCAGATACATCTCCAGGGCCACGGCAACCATCTTGCCGGCGCGTCCGATACGGTTGTTATCCGTGTCCGTTTGTAATGACAGCAGTTCGTCGTCGTTTAACTCGATAAATTCCGGCATTGAGGATGTTTCACAAGCCTTGCCGGACGCATCACGGTATATCTTCTCAAGCTCGGCAGGGATGTTACAGGTATCCGGACTGTCAGACTTCACAACAGCCTTTGATCCGGTCAGCTCACAAAAGAATGGATCTTCAATTATGCATCGAATATGTTTGAAATCCTGCGCCCATATCCTGTCATACAGATTATCAACAGCAATCTTATGCCCGGGATCTGCGGTCACGATACTGACAAGGCCAAGAGCCTCGTCATAAGTCAGACCTTTTCTGAACGATATTTCCCTTATTCCTTCACAGTAAAGAAAATATGCTATATTACCATCAGTTGAGTCTGATCTGAAGACTTCTGTCTCCTCGAACAGTATAGAGTATTGCCTGATCTCAAATGCGATGCGGTCCTGCCCGGAGATGAGCATAACGATTTGCTGATAAAAGTCATCAGCGGCCCTTTCAGTGACAGGGTTATGTCCCTTATGCAGATGAATAGCCCTCCACGCATACAGCAACTGGTTGGCCGATTTTTCAGCAAGGGATATTTTTTCGGACTCTGTGAGCATACTTTATTTTTAACAAGATATCGATATCCAGACAACTTCTCGCTGACTGCATCAGGACAGACTGGACTATTCTGATTTGGAAAGCCGATATGCGGCTGCACCCGCTGTTTGTTTTAAATGAAACAGGTTCTTGAATTACACTCCCGAACCGACATACCCTTCCACCATCAAATCTTCCCCAACCTTCTTCACAGTCATATCGGAAATACGAATGGCGTCAGGAAGTTTCAGGAACGATTTCCCTCCGACAACAGGAACAGAGCCGCATCCGCCGATAATCTTCGGCGCGATAAAAAAGACGACCTTATCGACAATTCCGGCCATAAGAGCTGCGGCGCTGAAGGATGATCCGGCTTCGATCATTACGGAAACGATGTCCATGCCGCCGAGCCGGTCCATCAGCCACCCGAAATCGACCTTCTCCCCATTGAATTCAATGAATTCAATACCCCTCTCCCTGAAAAGATCTTTCTTCCGGTCGGCTTGAGCTGAAGTAACAAATATAGTGCGGGGCGGCGTTGAAGTAATATTAAAATCAAGCGGAGTATCGAGATCAGGATCGATAATAATCCTTGCCGGCTGATGAGCTGATTTTATGCGACAGGTAAGCCTCGGATTATCGGCCAGAACCGTGCCGATAGCCGACATAACCGCATCAGAGGCCCCCCTCATCTTCTGAACAACCATCCTCGACTTTTCGCCGGTAATCCATTTCGACTCCCTCTCCGGGGTCGCGATCTTTCCGTCGAGGGTCATTGCGCATTTCAGCGTCACAAAAGGCCTGCCGGTCTTAATAAATTTGCAATACGCTTCGTTCTGCTTCCCGGCCTTTTCTTCCAGAACGCCTTCGATAACGATTACTCCCTGGTCCTGAAGAGTCTTTAAGCCCCTGCCCGAGACTTTCGGATTCGGGTCTCTCATGGCCACAACGACCTTTTTTACCCCAGCCTTCAAAATAGCCGGACAGCAGGGAGGAGTTTTTTTGGCAATATGGCAGCACGGTTCGAGCGTTACATATAGAGTCGAGCCCCTGGCCTTAGCGCCGGCCTTGAGCAGCGCAAGGGCTTCGGCATGAAGATCGCCTGCCCTTTTATGGTATTCGGCGGCAATGACCCTGCCGTTCTTTACGATTACAGCGCCCACAAGAGGATTAGGGCTCGTCATCCCCCTCGCTCTCTCAGCCAGCTTGAGCGCCTGGTTCATGAAGAATATATCTTTGGCGGCAGGCGTTGCGTTTGTTTTATCCATTATCCGTCAATCCAAAAAACCGTACTCCTTCCATCTCTTCTCAATAAGGCGGTTTATCTCTTCCGACATGAATAATTCCTGCGGCCAATCCCTTGTCATACCCTCTTCCCTTGATTTCCGTGTTGCGTCGATTCCCATCTTCGATCCATATCGGGGGAAGTTTGCCGCATGATCGAGATCGTCAAGCGGCCCGTCCGCGATAACCGCATCGCGCTTCCAGTCCACATTGTTCAATACTCGCCATGCAGTGTAAGAAATGTCCTGGACATCCACATCGTCATCCACGATGATAAGCAGCTTTGCAAACATCATCTGCCCCTTGCCCCAAAGGCCATGGATAATCTTTCTCGCATGTCCGGGATAACTCTTCTTTATGGAAATGAGGCAGCAGTTATGAAAAACTCCCTCCATCGGGAGGTTGATGTCCCGAATCTCCGGATATTCGAGCCTCATGAGCGGCAGGAATATCCTCTCTGTCGCCTTTGCCATATAGCAGTCCTCCATCGGGGGTTTGCCGACAACGGTCGCCGGATAAATAAGATCTTTCCTGCGAGTGACGCATGTGACATGGAAGACAGGATAATTATCCGCATGGGAATAAAAACCGGTGTGATCGCCGAACGGCCCTTCTATGCGCGACTCTTCGGTATCGATATACCCTTCGATAACGAGTTCGCTGTTTGCAGGCACGGAGATATCGGATGTAATACATTTGACCATTTCCACCGGTTCGCGGCGGAGAAAACCGGCAAAGAGCATCTCATCTATTGCCTCGGGCAGGGGCGCGGTTGCGGAATATATGACAGCCGGATCGCCGCCCACTGCTATCGCCGCAGGCATCCGCTGTTTCAGCAACTTGTACCTGTCGAAATGGCGGGCTCCGTCCTTGTGGATATGCCAGTGCATGCCGGTTGTATTTTTGTTATAGATGTGTATCCTGTACATCCCGCAATTGGGCCTGCCGGTCTCTGGGTCGCGCGTAAATACCATAGGAAAGGTAATGAACCTTCCCTCATCCGTTGGCTGTCCGTCGCCCGGCCAGCACTTCAGCGCCGGGAATTTGCCGAGATCAGGATTTTCCCTCTCGATTACCTCCTGGCACGGCGCGTTTTTGACTGTGCGGGGAAGATATTTTGAAAATTCCAGGAGTTTCGGCAGTATCGATAGCTTTTCAAGCAGCGTCTTCGGAGGGGCCTGATTCATCAGTTCGTTTATGCGACCCGCAATATCATCCAGATGTCCGGTTTCGAGCGCGAGACAGATCCTCTCAAAAGAACCGAAAATATTGGTCACAACAGGAAATTCCGAGCCCTTTACCCTTTCAAAAAAAAGGGCCTTTCCACCACCAGGTTCCTTGCTTATGCGGTTTGTGATACCGGATATTTCGAGGATCGGATCCACCTCGGCCCTGATCCTGTGCAGCAACCCTTTTGATTCAAGGGCTTTGAGATAGTCTCGCAGATCCCGGTATGCCAAATCCAACCTTCCTGATATTTTTCAGATATTATATCCGCCCGGAGAATAGATAGGCAAGAAATAAGATCGAAAGCGCTACCATAAAAAAGGGCAATCCATAAATTGCCCCTGTAAATTCAATGATAATATTCCAAGTTAAGGCGCGACGAATCACTCCCCTTCACTGCGGCAGACTATATATCTATCGTTTCTTTAATATTGCGGTGATTGCGGCAGCCTTTGCAACCTTGATAGTGCAGACTGCAGTCCTTGTGTTGTTGCCGGTCTCTTTGCCCCCGGCTTTCCTGCAGGTGTTGTTCCATGACGCCTTGGAGCCTGCTATTGCCCTTGCTGTCACCTTAACTGTCGATGCGTTTTTGTATGTTCCTGAATCCTTTTTTTTAGCCGGATATTTGTAGCTTATGCCTGTCGGTATCGACACTACGCTGCCTGCGCCGGTTCCTTTGGCCCTGGCCGTTATCTTTGAATAAAGCTGCGCAAAGGTCGCGACGCATGTCTTTGCGCCGTCCATTAATACGGTGGTCGGGCTAGTTGTTCCACCGCAGTCCCCGCTCCAGCCGCTGAATACCGACCCCTTTGCCGCTGTCGCTGTCACTTCTGCAGTGGTCCCGGGATCATATTTCCCTGCCCCGGTTACTGTCCCGTTGCCTGAGCCCGCTTTGTTAACCGTCAAGGTGTACTGAAGCGGAACGGGCCCCTCCCAACCTGCAAGGCGCGCCATCATATACCAGAAGGCGCGGCCTTTCATGACACAGTTTAACTTTTCAGAATGTGCGCAGTCTCCGCAGGAAGCAGCTACCTGTGTCAGGTCGGCATTCGGATTTTCCGTAATCCACTGGCTAGCCCAGTTGTTTTGATAGTTATTATAGTAGCATCCATCAGTAGCATATAGAAGCATGTAGTTGGTCGAACTGGTCGGATCAAAGCTTTCAATATCCGCAAAATCAAATAAAACTTTATTATTTGATTTCACATAATTGCGAATCTGATTGTTTCTTATATTGAGATTCCCGCTTTCGCCTGTCCCGTCAAGATGGCCTGTCATGTATATAAAGCTGACGTCTGGAAAATCCTGCTCCAACTGCGCCATATTGGCAAGATATGAGTCGGCTATGTCTGCCTCTGATGCCCCAGAAACCTGGCCGCACCATGACCACATGATCACATTCCTATTACTTCCGCTTCCATTCAGGGAATTTCTTGTTTCAGCGGCCCATGTTCCACTTCCCAGATCAGCAGGTAGACAGGTGTCACACAGAAATGCGTCGCTTTCAGGTAAATAAGTGGTATAAGTATAATTATAATAAAGCGGATATGCAGCGCTGAGAGCGGCCATACCGGTAACTATCTGGCTTCCGTGAGAAGTGTGCCCGTATGAAAGTCTGAATTTCTCTTTTGCAGCCTGTATCCATGCGGCGGGTATCGAATCGAAATCGCGCGCAGCGTTATGGTCAATAATAAGACCGCCGGGAAACGTCGGAGCTGCCGCAATACCATTAACTGTAAAACAGAAACAAAAGAACAGGACCAGAGAAAATATCGCAACAGTTTTTACTGCTCTTGAATTCGGCATTTCATCCTCCATATGGTTTATTGCGAACACCCCAACTCAGATGAGTTTTCCAGAGGAATACAGGAGCGCATATCATAAGAATACTTATATAGAATAAAAATTGCAAGACGCAATATCACAAATCGGGGTTAATGATTCCTCTGACGTTACAGCCCGAAGTATAAACTCGCGCCCTGCCGGGAACGCAAAAAGGGGGGGAATGATCATTCCCCCCCTTTTATCTATAATAAATTGTCAGTACGAGTTGCTAATAACAGTACCTTCTGCAGGTGCGTACAACCTGGTCAGCGCACGTTTCCTCTCCGTTAACGTTTTTGACACAGGACTGATAATTCGGAACGACACTTTTATAGCACCTGGTCTCGCAAGCAACCGGATAATCATAATACGCCGGGTATGAATAATAAGGCCAATATGCTCCAGGCCCTACATACACACCACCACCCCAGCCCCAACCCCAGCCGCCTCGCCAGTAACCGTGACCGCGATGACCATAATAACCACCGTGTCCACCATAATAACCGCCGTGTCCACCATGATAACCGCCATGACCGCCGCCGCCAGGTCTGGATCCATGACTATACGAAGAGCCATGACTGCCGCCAGATCCGCTGCCATGTCTGCTCTGTGCATAGCTAACACTGGTGGCCAGAAAGAATACCAGGATCACCCCTACTATCAACGCCGTCTTTTTCATAATTGCCTCCTGCATATTGTCTGATTATATTAAGAAGGTTTTCGAAGCCTTCTCCCCTGTTCCTGATTAAATTTTATCAAAAGATTATGAAGCAGTATCGAAGAGATTATGAATAATTGTGAAGACAAACCGGCGAGACAAACTGTGGCGATATTTATATTCAGGCTTATTGCCTTTTGCCAACCGCTTAAAACTGGTTAAATCTGATTTTGCGATGAGAATACCACCCCACTTCAACGCCGGATAGCACAAATAATGCTTTGAATCAATGATATCCATACGATTCACTGCTTCGTTATGCTCTATAATGAAATGGCGTTAGCCGGAGATTACCCTTCTTTCCTCTATCAGGCAGCTGCAGTCCGGTTATTCTCCGCTATTCAAGCCCTATGTCCTGTTCCTTGGGCGGAAGTATCTCCAGCTTCACCTTTGCTATGCGCTGGCCGACCATCTGTATGACCCTCAGCCGCTTGCCGTTGGTCTCGACAATATCTCCAGCTTGAGGTATCCGTTGCAGATAAGTGAGAATATAGCCGCCGAGGGTTTCGTAGTCGGGCGATTCTTCTATATCGAGATGATAATCTTCATTCAGGTCCCTCAAACTGATTGAGGCGTCGATGAGCATGGCGCCGTCGCTGAGCTGTATGACAGGGCTCTCGATGTCGTCTTCGTCTCGAATCTCTCCGACAATCTCTTCCAGCAGATCTTCAAGAGTGACGAGGCCCGAAACCGCTCCGTACTCGTCTATAGCCAAGGCCATATGTATACGTTTTTTCTGCATCTCCCTCAGGAGTATACTGATCTTCATAGTCTCCGGGATCAGGATCGGAGGTTTTACTATCTTTCTTATATCAACGCTTCCGACAGTCGTAAGTATCGTCAAAAAATCCTTCGCATAAAGGATACCCCGGATGTCGTTCACGTCCTTGCCGATCACCGGATATCGCGAATACTTTTCTTCCGCGATGAGCGTCTTGAGCTCGGCAGGGGAAATATGCAGACTGACCGTCACCATCCTTGTCGCAGGGATCATTACCTCTTTGACAAACGTGTCGGTGAACTCAAAAACACTATGAATCAGCTCTTTCTCATCAGGCTCGAAGACACCCTGCTCCCCGCCTTCTTCGATGAGCATCTTGACCTCTTCCTCGGTTATATAGGCCCTTTTCGTAAAGGCCTTTTTGCCAAAGGGACGCAATATGAAATTGGATGTGGCCGTAAGTATGGTGACAAATACATGGGCTATGGTCGAAAATTTCTTGATCATCGGAGCAACATAAAGCGCGAACCCCTCGGGATTCGTCAGCGCAATAGACTTTGGTATCAGTTCGCCGAATATTACACTGACGAATGTGATGACAATTATCACTATGCCGAGGGATATGGGTTCACTGTAAGCCGCAATAAACTGAATCGGAAACTCGGCAAAGACCGGTTTCAGCATATTTACCGCAGCCGCGCCGCCTATCGCTGAAGAAATCGCCCCCGCAAAGGTGATGCCGATCTGTATGGATGCAAGAAAACGGTCGGGGTGTTCGCGCAGCTCACTGAGTATCTTCGCGTCTTTACGGCCCTCCTCCATAAGCTGCTTTATTCTTGTCCGGCGGGCTGTTACGACTGCGATCTCAGAAGCCGCAAAAAAACCGTTGATAACGATAAATATGGATATAAGGATGATTTCTATCATCTTATTTGTGGAACAGATATATAAACAACATCATTATATTTTAATTATATTAATAATAAGCGATTATTTCGACTTCTTCGAAATTTCTCTCGCGATGGCTATCTTGCCGGTGCGCACATGTTCCTTTATGCCCAGGGGTCTCATAAGATCGATAAAGGCCTCAAGCTTTTTCTCATCACCGGTAACTTCTATCGTATAGGTGTCCGAGCTGGAGTCGAGCACCCTGCCCCTGAATATCTCGGCGGTCCTCAAGACCTCAAGCTTGTTTTCCTTGCGCGGGGCCACCTTCACAAGGATCAGTTCGCGTTCGACATGATCAACTTCCATAAGGTCCACCACCTTGATTACATCGATAAGCTTGTTGAGCTGCTTGTTGATCTGCTCTATGATAGTGTCGTCCCCATCGGTCACGATGGTAAGGATAGCATACTGCGGATCGATAGAGCCTCCGGCAATACTCTCGATATTGTAGCCCCTGCCGCTGAAGAGCCCTGATATCCTGGACACCACCCCGGCCTTGTTCTCGACAAGAATTGATATGGTATGTCTGTGTGTCATTCGGTATCTCCCCTAACCAGCCGCTCTGAGTTTCTTTTCGGATTTCTTTTCTTTTTCGCCGAACATCATTTCGTCAATAGGCGCGCCCGGCGCAACCATCGGGAAAACCTTTTCCTTCCAGTCGCAAACAAAATCCATCATCACCGGCCTCTTGACCTTAAAAGCGTCTTTAAGCACGGGTTCCACCTCAGAAGGCTTTTCGGCCCTCAGGCCCACCGCCCCATAAGCCTCTGCCAGGGCCACAAAATCAGGCACCGTGCCCATATAGCTGTGCGAATACCGCTCGCCGTAGAACATCTCCTGCCACTGCCTTACCATGCCCAGATAGCCGTTGTTCAGTATGGCAACCTTTACGGGTAATTTATTGATGACAGCCGTAGCGAGTTCCTGGATATTCATCTGGATACTGCCGTCGCCGGCAATGTCTATCACGAGGCTGCCGGGCCTGGCGATCTGGGCTCCTATGGCCGCAGGCAATCCGTACCCCATGGTCCCGAGTCCGCCGGAACTGAGAAAATGCCTCGGCTTGTCGTATTTGTAGAACTGACAGGCCCACATCTGGTTCTGGCCGACCTCTGTTGTTATGATGGCGTTGCCGCCGGTCAGTTCATATATCTTTTCGATGACATACTGCGGCTTTATCACATCTTTGCTCTGCGTATAGCAAAGCGGCCTTTCCTCTTTCCATTCGGCGATCTGCTTGATCCATGCTGATCTGACCTCCGCCCACTGCTCTTTTGAGTCGCCCTTCAATAATTTATTCAATACAGTAAGTATTCTCTTTACGTCTCCGACTATCGGTATATCAACCCTTACGCTTTTCCTGATCGATGTGGGGTCGATATCGATATGGACGATCTTTGCATGAGGCGCAAACTTCTCGACCTTGCCGGTCACGCGGTCATCAAACCTCATGCCTATCGCAACAAGCAGATCCGATTCCTGAATAGCCATGTTAGCGTAATATGTTCCGTGCATGCCGGGCATGCCGAGATACAGATCGTTCGACCCCGGGAAAGAGCCGATGCCCATCAGTGTGCAGGCGACAGGAATCCTGGCAAGTTCCGCGAGTTCAAACAATTCATGAGACGCTTCCGAAGCAATACACCCGCCTCCGGCAATAATAACAGGTTTCTTTGAGCGCGCTATCTCGTGCGCCGCCCTTTCGATCATCCACTTGTTGCCTTCATACGTAGGATTATAACTGCGGATTTCAACCTTTTCGGGCCATACGAAATCGATCTTGTTGACGGTTATATCCTTGGGAATATCGATAAGCACAGGCCCCTGCCTTCCCGTCCTCGCGATATGAAACGCCTCCCGAATATGTCTTGCAAGGGATGCCGTATCGTCTTCGAGTATATTGTATTTGGTGCAGGGCCTTGTAATGCCGACAATATCGGCCTCCTGAAACGCGTCATTGCCTATCATTTCGGTAGAAACCTGCCCCGACAGTACCACTATGGGGATAGAATCCATATGCGCAGTAGCTATGCCGGTCACCGCATTTGTGGCTCCAGGCCCTGATGTGACAAGCGCAACTCCTGTTTTGCCGGTTGCGCGCGCATAACCGTCGGCGGCATGGACGGCCGCCTGTTCGTGCCGCGTGAGAATTAATGTTATGTCCTTGTCATTATAAAAAGCATCGAAGATGTTAAGGACTACCCCACCCGGATAGCCAAATACATGCTTGACGCCTTCTCTCTTAAGACATTCTATTAAAATCTCAGCTCCGTTTTTTTTCATCTCTCGTTACCTCTTAATGGCCGCTTGATTTCGGATATATAAGATACTAGACTATCATATTTATTCAATCTTTTCCAGATTATCTTATGTCAGGCGCAACCTCACCAACTTATGAACACAACAAATAAAAAGGCTGATGGAGCGCCCGACCCAACCGCAGATGTATATTTCTATCCTTCTTCGCTCAGATCGCTGCCATCAGGTTTCTTTGCCGGATGTTTGGCGGCTTTCGGCAACAAATGCTTCGGCACAAACCAGAACCCGGCTATCATGGTCGGGATTACGGCGCTGGCGATAACTGCAGTAACGAGAAATGAATACTGCTCCTGGGTTACGATCCCATGAGAGAAGCCATACATTGCGGAGATTGTGCCGAAAGTGAGCCCGGTGGACATCAGCAACGTGTAATACCAGCGCTCGTTTTTCTCTTTCCTGAACATACTGATGATAGGGAACAAACCGAATATCTTTGAGGCAACCTTGCCTGTCAGCAATATGACCAATATGAGCGGCGCGGCAAGCAGGGCATTCAGAGAAACAAGCGTTCCGGCCCGGAGGAAATAAATAGGGGTGAGAAACCCGACAGTCAAGGTCCGGAGACGCCGAATCCAGACTGTATCCCGAGCCGCGCTGCCAGCCAGGGCCATTCCAACAAGATAGGCAGGAAGGACTGCTTCGCTGCCTGACCATAAGGCCAAAGCCCCCAGCCCGAAAACAATAAGCATGATCCATTTTGTTCTGATAGCGGCAGTGCGGTTAGCATAAATCCTTGTTAAAAGATTTGTAAAATAAGGCAAGAGGAAATAAGCGAGAATGGTCGCGACAATAAAAATAATCGTCTTGTATGTAAACGGCGCAAAAATAAGTCCGAGGACTATAACAGTGCCAAGATCATTGATGAAACACGCGCCCAGAATGCCTTTACCAAATTCTGTTTTATTGAACCCTGTTTCTATCATGACCGCATATACCACGGCCATTGAAGTTGTCGACATCGCTATACCGGCAAGCAGACTGGCATCAAAACCCCAACCGATAACGAAATAGGCAAGCAATGCGCACCCAACAAAAGGCGCGGCAAAGCCCATAAGCCCGACCACAGTCACTTCCTTCATTTTCTTATGCACAACATCAGGATCGAGTTCTGCCCCTGCCAGAAAAGTCAGCAGTACGGCGCCTGCTGCAGCAAGAAATTTCAGCCATTCCTGGTTAGAGCCCAATGCGTCAAGCATTCCAAAATAGTCTGCAACCGCAGCCGCGACAACTCCGACACAGATTTCAATAAGCGCAATGGATATTTTCAGATGATACGCTATAATAGCCGATAATATAGCCAAGCCAAACCAGATTGAAACGATACCAAAGAGCTGCTCCATGTATGTGTCCTCCTGTAAATAAAATGGCGCGAAGACATAAAAAAAACCCCTCCGCTGCAATAAAGCTACGGTAGAAGTCATCGGCCCTTGTGAGGGCGGTTAATGGCGAACCCCATCGCCAACCGAATTTCTGGTTTAATATAGCAGGATAGAGAGATTAAGTCAATGTAGATCATCGCTTTGTGTCAAGGCAATTTANAATCCACCTATTAGTTGTCCTTCCTTGCCGGAACCCTCTAGATCAATTGCTCTGTTTATGATATACTTTTATCATCTTACGGGGAGGTGTATTATGGTTCTTCGTCTCTCATTAATTTTCTCGTTTCTCATGGTTGTCCTGGTTCCGATGGCGGGCTCTCAGGAAGCCTGCATTCAAAACTCTTCAAGCGAAGTGGTTTGCGCCCGACCAGGCGGGGTCTGCATGAAAGACATTATGGGAACGGTTTATTGCTCCAAACCCGGCGGCGGCGTAACACGAGATAACTGGGGTAAGCTCGTTTGTGGTCCTGGGATGTGCGTCAGAACGGCAGACCAAGCCTATTGTTCTTCAAAGCCGTATGGAGGAGCTGCCATTGACGGTTCCGGAAAAGCAGTTTGCGCGGGCGGCTGTGTTGAAGCCAGTGTTTCCTATTGCGACAGTGCGCAATAATTTTATTCTGGGAACGCCATACTTAATTTGCATTTTTCTGCGGTGATTTAAATTTGGCCATTTAAGTATGGTATCCCTGGACTTTGTTAAACCAGCCTGTCCCCTTTCTTCCGCTGTTCCTGATTACCGGCCCTCGTCTGTTCATTTACCTGAATTCACTTATAATGGCGCGAATTACAGCCTCCTGCGATTCAATGCTTTCGGCGAGCCTGAACTGGCATAGCACCCTCAGCAGGTTGTGGCCTTCATACCTCGCCTTGAAATAGACATTGTCTTCCAGGTGGTCGGTAAAGAAGCGCAGGCCAAGCTCAAATGCAATCAGGCGGACTGAGTCAAACAGATATTCATAGTCGGCTGCGGATAAAAAGCCTCGCGCCTGGCCGATATATCCGCGCAGAATGGCCCTGCACAGGTCGGGCTCAAAGCTGACTGACTCCCACTGCCCGACTTCCTCGCCCAGAGGATTGCATGCCGAGCGGAGACAGTCGCCGATGTCGTAATGCACGAGACCGGGCTTGACGGTATCGAGATCGATCATGCAGACCGCCCGTCGCGTTGCGGTGTCGATCATAACATTGTTGATTTTAGGGTCACCATGCATCGTCCGCATCTGAATCTTCCCGTGCGCCTTTGCGTCTTCGAGAGCGCTCGCCAATGCCCGCCGCTTCTCGATGAATCGGATGCAATATTCTGTTTCAGGAGATCTCTTGTGCTGCATCCTTCTTATAACATCGTCATAATGCGAAAGATAGCGGGGCGTAATATGGAATCCTACCAGCGTGTCAGACAGCAGCTCTGACGGCAGATCGCTGAGGAGGTTATGAAACATGCCGAGCGCGAACCCGACCTCTTCCGCATGCGCGACGCTCTGGATGGTGTCAAAAGTCTCCGCGGACTCAATAAAACTGATTGCCCGCCAGAACGAGCCGTGCTCATCGATGAAGTAATCCTGTCCATCCCGGGCCATTAGCACACGCGGGGTCTCCAATCGCCTGCACTCTATCATTGAAACATTCCTTAACCGCGCTTCGATATGTTCCGTAACTCTGCGCATGTTTTGCATGACAAGCTCAGGACTTCTGAAGACATGAGTATTGAGACGTTGAAGAACGAACTTCCGCTCATTCCCTGAATCGGGCGTCACGAGAAAAGTGTCGTTAATGTTGCCGCTCCCGAAAGGCTGAACAGCAGTGGCTGCGCCGGTTACAGTAAACCGGCCGGCAATGGCAATAAGATCGTCCGGCGCTTTGTTATTCATAGTGTGATTTTCATTATCAGCGAAAATGGTTTGTAAAGTCTATCGGCCAAGGCGCACAAGCAGCAGATAATGTCAACAAAATAGACCTAGCGTCACTGTCAGAAGCTGGTTCTGGCCCCAAAGTCAGCTTCCTCAGCAGTTGTTATCCCCCGAAACCATGATAAACTGAAATACAGGGCAATAATGGGATTAACTGAAGAAAAGGAGATAATAATATGCATTGGATATGGTTTTTGATAATAGGGCTAGTGGCTGGATGGATTGCGGGAAAGCTGATGCGCGGGCATGGATTTGGGTTGGTCGGCAATCTGGTTGTCGGTATACTTGGCGCCCTTGCCGGCGGCTTTCTGTTCGGACTTCTTGGCGTAACAGCTTACGGACTCATAGGTTCCCTTGTGACCGCAACCGTGGGCGCAGTGGTCCTCCTCTGGATTGTCAGGCTGCTGAAGTGACGGGATATAATCAGGCAAATGATAATTGCAGATTTTGTCTTTGCTATTTCTTTTTATTTATAACGGATACCGGGAACCGGTTATTAGCCAAATGAAGCTTCATCTTTCCGATTCCACCTTTGGAAGCAACGAAAGCCAGACAGATATGGGTTGGGCTTTTCACCAGCGTAATAACAGCCGGAGCTCCTTCTTTTTCTCTGCTCAATTTGAATTCACCGGCGGAAGCAACGCTCATCCCCACCATGCCTTTGATCAATGTATGCGGAAACTGATAAAAACAGGCGTTGTTATTTCCAACTATACCTATGCCGACAGGCTTCAGTTTCCAGACTTCAGGCCTGTTGTTGGCGATGGTTTTCCCTTCAAGCATGATATCTTTTATTTTCATGTTCGGGCCGGAAGAAGCGGAAGGTCTGACTTTCACCTTGACCTCAATAATGTTTCCATTTTTGTCCGCAGTTTTCGTTTCTCTCTCTCCACGTATTTCGGAAACAAACGCAGCCTCAAGATTATCGGCTTGCCAAACGCCCTTTTGCGCGGCGTTTGCCGCGGCTCCGAAGATGACAAAAAAACAAAAAAAGGAAATAAGGGAAAAGATTATTCCGGATCGTCCCGATTCCGAATGTTGCCTGAATAGTATCACAGCACCCCCCCCCCAAACAAGCTATTATCAAGACCATTAGACGACATCCCCAAAGGGAATATTATGTAACCAATATGGTATTAACACGACTCTCATCGGTTGCTATACTATCAGTTGCTATATGCTATCAGAATTTACAGGCTTTGTCAAGAATGCGCGCTGGAATTGTCAAGGCAAAGTAAAATGTCCGCTTTTGGGCAAAGTAGAACTATGGAGCAAGTCTTATATTTTCAGATGTCAACAAAATAGACCCGGCGCCCTTGGCTTTGCTCTAATTCCCCTGCCTTACTTTTTCTGGTCGATTTCTATGGTCTCTTTTTTGCCGCTACGGGAGACTGCAAACATAATGCCAATACCGACCGCAATCACAATGCAGATCAGCGTCCAAGTCATACCTATAGTTTCCAGAACACCCATTTTCCAAAGCGCTGCAATAATGCCGCAAGTCAAAACAGCAAAACCGATAAGATACATACGCGTCCATTTCATTGACAAACCTCCAGATGAGATCAGACCTTTATCATGGAACTATTTGAGTCAGCCCTATGTAGTGAGTATACTCTCAGTAAATATTTTGTCAAGCTATGGACTGCTGGGCTCATTATGCCCGCGTATTTGTGCGCTAATTGAGATTTGCACGCCTGAATAGAATGAACAGGGACAGCTACCATGTAATGGCCCCAACCAACAACGGGAAACGGTCGCTAGAGCCTGTCTAAAAACTATTCTCATCCTGCCGCTGTGCGATTAGATGGTAGTATTGGACAAGTGCAACCTTGCCTTTCTATCCCATGACAGGCGCTGGCCCCTCAATCCTCTTTATTTCTCTTATTATCTTCAGCAGATTGTGCGCTGTCGCCGTTATCTTCCATTCAATCCGGACTTTTTCCAACCCGCGTAACAGGAATTGCCAGAATCCGCTTCTTGTTTTGATCTGCCCGATCACAGGTGCTACCATACACTTTCGTTTACTGTAGATTGCACGACCACGCTCAGTAATCAGCTTTGCCCGCATTCGGCTCCGATATTCTTCATACCCGTCTCTCGATATCGCTCTGCCCAACTTATTGTCTTCCGTGCACTGCTCTTTCCTGGGGCATGAAGCGCATACCCCTCTGTCAGTCCGATATACAGTGATCTGCCGATTATGATATGGTCCTTTTACTTTTGCCTTGGCCCTTGGCTTCAGTTCTTCTCCGCTTGGACATATATATCTATCAGCAACCTCGTCATACCTGAATGATTCTTTGCCGTAAAGATGCGGCCTTGCCCTTTGATTATTGCCGATCTGTCGCTCTCCCTGCTCCGGAATGTACGCATCAATCCCCTTTTCCTCAAGCCTCTTCAGGTTCTCTGCCACTGTATCCCACGTCGGCAACCAGTTTTTTGGGCAACTTGCCAAATCGTTCCTGTATGCTATCAGTCGCCGCCTTTGCCTGGTGGACATCCGTAGGCTCAGTGGTAACATCAGCATGGACTATTATCTGGTCCTCTGTCACCGCAAGCTGCGCGTTATAAGCAGGAAGATATGTCGCTTTCTGATGCAAAAAACTGGCTTCCGGTTCAGTCAGGCTCATCTTCGTTTTGTCACCTCTGCCTAAATCCTTAGCCCGCTTCAGCAGCTCTTCTATCCTTTTGATCCGGTCTTCTTTCTTTTGCAGTTCCTTCGGCAGTTCATCTCCACGAAGTTACTCTCCATATTGCTTGTTTTCCTCTTCGTCAATCTGTTCCGCCTCGCCTATAATCCGGCGCGCCTCGTCCCTAGCCGAATTCAACGCATTGCGCCACTCCCCTACGCTTTTGAAACTATGCATGCCGCTGCTAGCCTGTATCTTGCTGCCATCCACTGCCACAAGGCCAAGCCGCCCCATGCCCATGGATTGCGCTATTGCTATGACTTCACCAAACACCCGCTCCAATCCCTCTTTGTTGCCTGTACGAAATAAACAGATTGTCCGATAATCAGGCTGCTCCAGCCCGGCAAGCCACATGAAAACCGTGTCCTGCTGCAACCGCTCCGCCAGCTTCCTGCTTGAGCGGACTCCCGTCGCGTAGCCCCATAAAAGAACTTTCAGCATCATCGCCGGATGATACGCGGGCCGTCCCTCTGCTTTCGACATTCTGAATGCCGCAGTGTCCATCCTGTCTATGATTTCTGAGAATATTCGGGCGGGATGATCATGACGCACCCATTCATTGAGGTCCGGTGGAAGTAGAAATCTTTGGTGCTGATTATAAGGCCTAAGAGGCATTCATTCCTCCCTGATTCGTTATTATATTTATTCTACCATGAATTGCATTTGATATGGTATAGTTTTTAGACAGGCTCATAAGACAGTATTTGAAAATGGATCGACTTGAAGACTTGGCAAAAGAGGCTGCCGCATAGGAAGAAGCCAGATGAGGTTGCCAGAACAAATGTGCGAAAGATTGTTGACACTATCGCCTCTGGTTATATAACCGGTCTTTGACCCCAGAGCCTCATAAAGCATTGGAAGGGCAAATGACCCTCGAATAACCAGCAGGGAGACGAAAGGCTAATGGCAGGGTTGACCTACCAACGCAGAAAAGGAGCAGTTGCCTATTAGATAAGATGAGATAAAAAAGGCAGGCTGGGGCTTGACTTTGTTAAACCAGACCTGACACCAATTCGCTTGTTCTGACCCCACGGTCCGTACTGCTAAACCGTTTAAGCATAGCCTACTACGTCAATAAGCACTTCATCTATGACATCATCGCATTCATTGAGCTTCGTAAGTATCGGGCATTTTCTATCGCAGCTTTTCCAATAATAGCCTGCATTTATACTTCTTGGAATGCACTGACTTTTACATTTTTGTTCCGCATGCAATCTGATATTTGCAGCCTCAATTATTTGCCCCTCAATATTAGCCGATATATATGGCATACAGATGCTTGCAACATTGTATTGAAACATTTCAGTGACTAGTGACGACCGCTTTATTATGCGATGAAGCTGACATGCAATGAAAGGACTATTGAGTATTGCTATTATTAATAAAGGCGAAACTCCCTGTTTAGGACGCATTAATATGTAATTGCTAGAAACACATAAATTGGCAGGCTCCCCGCTGTAAATAAGGCATTTCCCCAGTGGTTCTTTGAATCTGGATAGAAGAATGTCGTTTTCATTAGCGATAAAAGTTGCTCTTCTGGGAAGGTTTGCCGCCCAACTGAGAGGTAGCTTTCTCGGCATAGTCCACTCTTCTGAGCTGCAATCTTTCATGCGCAAATAATGATAGTATTCATCTGGCCTCCGTTCTTTTTCGCGTGGCATTCTATTTTCAATGCCGGATGGACAGATATCTCCCCAGGTACTGATAGAGTCCCAATTGGCATTGTTGTAATCTAACGCAAAAGCGCGCCGCAAAGTTAATATACGTTTTCGGTATCTTGCCTCCGTCTCATAACTCTTTTTGCGATAATCAAACCTTATCTTTTTAAATAAATCTATGCTCTCAACAAAATTACTATTTTGAGCAAATAGTTAAAGTTGCATTTATGTACCCAATAAAGTTCTGATTTCACAAAACAGTTTGATACAATATTCAGGAATTGGTAGCCTGCCGTCCCTCACATGTTCAGCAGCAGTTTCTGCTAATCTACGCTTTGTCACGCGCTCGCCAACCTTTTTATCACGCAATTGTTTTGCTGTTGCTTTTTCATCAATAAGCGATTCAACGGTAGCAATCCAACCAAAAGGTTTTTGTTTGTTCCTGAGAGCACTCTGCATTTTCATAAATTCCTCATACGTTATCGGAAGAAACTCATATCCGTTCAGCCCATCGAATGCCTCATTAAACGCTTCTAATAAAAGCTTGCTGTCAAATAAATCTTCAAACTCGCACTTATCAGATTGGTTGAGTGGTGGCAGTAGTTGTTGAAAATCAGGCTTCTTTATAATCCGCACCGGTGGATCTAATTTGCTGAGCGACTTTCTTATTTCTTCACCACCGCCGTCATTGTCAACAGTAACGACTGTCGGATTTCCGAAGCCTTGCAGTATTCGCACAATATGCGGTATATTACCGCCCTGGCCGTTGACAATAAACACTCGATCAAAATCAATCGAGTCCTGTCCATTTTGCCCCAGTACTTTAGCCATTGCTGGCAGCAGAACTGCTTCTGTAACACCTTCAACTATTAAGTTAACCTCACCAGCCATAAGAGCATCACTGAGATGAATTCCCAACTCACTAATAAGTTCTTTCCAATTGTCTCGATAATCACGCTGCACAGCCACAGTAGTTCCGGCTCTTAGAGAGTGATTTTGAGAGCTCGTCGTTGTACGGCGCAGTACAATTACATGTTCTGGCTGAGTCCTGTCTACGAAAATTGGCGAATGTGTACTCGCTAAAATCTGATTCTTATCACTCGCCCACCTGAGATAATCAAGAAAAGTCCTTTGTGCGTGTGGATGCATATGAACCTCGGGCTCCTCGATCGCAACTATTAAAGGCTTACTATTCAATTTTTGACGATGATATTCCTGCAAAACAGAAATCGACAATACTATTGCGATGGCCGATGTCAGTCCCGCTCCGTGATGATCTAACGGGAGTCTTAAAATGGCTTTCCGGTCACTATCAGAATTTAATTCTCTGACAAACAATTTCCCGCGATCTATTGGATGCCGATATTCTGGGTGTAAGCTTGTTACACCAAAATAAGCTGGGAAAGCTATTTTAAATGGTACGGTAACTTCGTTTTTAATAAAACTATAATAAGCTGCTAATGTAGTGCCTTTATGTTGATAGCCACGCATCAAATTATCAAGCTTAGACGTATCGTTCAATTGTTCTGGCAGCCAAGCTTTGATCAGTGTCAGTATATTATTCTCTTCTTTTGGATTAAAGGCGTCTTGTAAAGCACCTGTACGCGGCTGAAATAAATAAAAGCTAGGAATGAGTTTGCTCTCTTTATTCCCAATTTGATGCCACGTTTGTTCATCCGGCCTTTTAAATTCAAAAGCTGAAGTTTCTGCACTTTTTTTATTTAAACAAATCTTTCTTTGGATTAAATACTCGTCTTCGCCTTTTTGGAGCGTGGCGGTGAATGTAAAAGTCCTAGGGAAGCGAGTTTTAGGCGCCAACTTGCTCCAATCATGTTGAAGATCTATGTGATGACTTGCACTCTCATCAAGAAGCAGTTGTAGTGCTTTAAATACTGATGATTTGCCGGAACTATTCCTGCCAATTACAATGGATAAAGTATCGAGGTCAATATTGAAATTATATAGAGATCGGTAGTAATCAACCGAGAATTTCTTAATATATGTCATAGTTTTTAATAAATAGCAGATTCTTCAATATCCTTTGTAATATTATAGGCGACAATGTTAAAAATTTGGGGTCAGGCTTGCAAGTGTGCAAGTAGCTCAGCCGCCCCTTCTCCTTTATTATCCTACCCAAATCAATGTTTTAACCGCTTGTTATTCCAAAGTCAATTATAGTCCTTTGCATTCATGTTGTCCATATAAGTCTATCTCTTCGCGGCCTAATCCTTCTAAGAACTCTCGTTGTAGGAGTCCCAGAGTTTCGAGCGCATGTCCTTGCTCAGGTTAGATAACAGCGGTGTTTGCCTGGTCAAATATCTCAAGAACTTTCCGTTTGAATCTACCAGCGCTAAAGTCATACTAAGCGTAATCTCTTCCGTAGATTCAGAATTTTTGTCCTCTTGTTTTGGCATTGTCCATATCCTCCTGAGTAAGCCCCCACCATTATTCATTTATAAGGCTTTGCACATCCTTTAGATTATCAAAGTCAATCATATCACTTTGCAGTTAGGTTGTCCAGATAAAATAACAAAAAGCCGCGCCCTGCAAAGGATACATCTCCCCCGCACGACCCGGCTCATTATACATCAACCGTCAGAACGCCTTCCCCCCAGTCAGCGTCCCTGTCGTCTCCCTGAAACTCTATGTCAAAATCATTTGCCCTAAAACAACGCGTTAGGTTAGCACGAATGATATTTTTCCGTCAAAACAACTGAAATAATTGTAATGCCGGAACGGTTTAAAACCGTTCCCTACATATAAAACGATTTACCGGGTGCGATTTGCGCCCCTACGGGAAACAATAATAGGGGTAGGGCAAGCCCTACCCCTACGGGACAACGACAAACCTAGGAACCGGAACGGTCACAGACCCGGAACGGTAGCGGACAGTTCCCTATCGCAATTTCTTTTTTGAAGTCCTTTTACATACCGCGCGTCCGACCACATATGCAGCCTGAAGTTCGGACAATCTCATCGGTTTCCCTGCAGAAAGCGGCTCAAACACCACACGCACATTCGCGCTCAGGGCGGAAGCGACGCGGCGCAGGGTGTTGAGTGTATGTCCCTCATAGCCGGGGGATTCAAGCCTGCTGATCTGCTGCTGGGATGTTTTGAGGATTTTCGCAAGTTCTTTTTGTGAAAGCCCGGCTTTTTCACGCAACTGCGCAATCTGAAGAGCGACATCCCAAGCTTCTCCTGCTCGTTTGAAGCGATCTGCAAACGCCGGGTCCCTGAGCTGTTCTTCAAGGTAAATGTCAAAGTTGGTTTTTTTCATGTCTTATGCCTTAAGAGCCAGTCCCGCATGCGCTGTCTGGCAAGCGTCATATCACGGTCAGGTATACTACGTCCTTTATTACGAATGCCATGAACTGCTATTATTCTGCGATCCTTCACGAAAAACCATATAACCCGTGTATTTAATTTACCCACATGCCTCAGTTCAAACATCCCCTCTCCCAAGGCCTTTGCCAATGGCGGACGGTGATATGAACTATTCCGCAGTTTAGCCAGTCCAGCCAGAACAATCGCAAAGTCGTCAGGATCGCTTGAACGGAGCTTTTCAAGAAACTCCTGAACAGGGCAATCTCCACCTGCGCTCTCATAATATTCTACTCTAAATTCCATATTTAGGCAACATCATTTTTGATGTATTATGCTTTATTCAATAAGATTATTACACTGCCATGCCGATAGATTGCAGATAAATATCTGACCGTTCGCAAATTGTTGCCGGTTCGTCTTCAGACCCATTGGGGTCTTTAACAAACCTGGCAGAGGCAAGCCCCGCCCCTACAAAGGCAAAACCACTAACCTGGAACGGTTTGAAACCGTTCCCTACGAAAAAACATTCGGGTTATTGGTCTCATTTTTTCTTTTCTGCTTTTTTCTCAATCTCCTCCAAAGCTTTGATATCTTCCGCATCTGCTGCAAGGGCGTCGGCCCGGCGGCGATTGGCGTCAAAGGCATCATATCGTTCATTGATAATCTGCTTCATCTCGTCGGCGCTGATTTTTCCGGCGTGGTCCAGTACAGGGCGTTCATTAAATTCCAACAGGCGGTCAACATTCTGCCGCCAATAATCGAGGGTAAGTTCTTTGCGCTCTTTGGCTCTCAGCTCGGCTTGTTCGAGAAAGATGACAACCAACCGGTTGAGGGTGTCCACTTCGTCGTGCGTCAGGTAGTTTTTGGCAATAATAACATCTTGTTTGCGAACCCGTGATCCGCTCCAGGTGGTCAGCGCCATATTGGGGCTTTCCGGGTCGGCGCGGCTAACAACAATCTCGGCAGCGGTTTTTTTTGTAACCGCGAACAGCAGTTTGTTCTGAACTTCGGCGAAAAATATCTGGGCGTCACGGTCGTCGGCGCGGTAATCCTGACTTAAGGCAAAGAGATCGCGTATTTTCTGGTAGAAACGCTTTTCGGAAGCGCGAATTTCGCGGATACGCGCCAGCAGTTCGTCAAAATAATCCCAACCGCCTGGGTTTTTAAGACGTTCATCGTCCATGACAAAGCCTTTGACGAGGTATTCACTGAGATGGGCTGTGGCCCACTGGCGAAACTGGGTGCCCCTCGGTGAGCTTACCCGGTAGCCAACGGCTAAGATCATATCAAGATTATAGAATTTTGTCCGGTAGTTCTTGCCGTCTGCAGCAGTTGTCAAGTATTCCTTGACAACTGAAGCTACAAGTTCGCCCTCCGTCAATATGTTCTTAATATGCAAGCTTATATTCTGTTTTGAAGTTTGGAACAGTTCAGCAAGTTCCAATTGGGTAAGCCAGACGGTTCCGTCGCCAGCCTTTAGCTGAATTTCTGTTTTTCCGTCGTCGGTGCGGTAGATAACAAGTTCGTTGCCGCTCATGTCGTCACCTCTTTCAACATGACAAATGGTGGCAGGTCATGAAATATCAGTATCCCCAATATCTTCTCCTCCTCACCTTTTCCTGTTACCCTCAATTATACCCATCAGCGTTCCACTTTTCCATAAAAAACGCTCTCCTGCGGGCAAGACAATATAACGGAAACCGGGCAGAGGCAAGCCCCACCTCTACAAAAGCAAAACCACTAACCTGAACAATCACAAACCGTTCTCTATGAATAAAATGATTGTCCGGGCGCGTCATACCATGCCCCTGTTTTGTTTTATGTGTATTGCATCCCGCGATCATATTGGCGGGCCATTTCTATGGCAGGCTCTGTCTGCGCTGCGATCTGGTCTGACTGCTTCAGTAGGTTGTCTATATCTTTTGGATCACCCTTTACTTGTACCGCCATGTTACCTATGCTTTTTGGCAATTGGTCTATCAGCCGGTTTATGCAGAACTTCTGCCCCTCAAACGAATTCCATTCCTTGTCCAACGTCGCCAACTCTTTTATCCTCTCCGCTTCACTAGTCCTGAACTCCGAGAGCGTCTGCGCTGTCTTGTCCCGGAACTCGGATGTCCTTACCTTTGCCAGTACCTTTTCCATTTCAGGCCTGTTTTCCATTTCCCTCGTGCTGAGATCGAGCTCTTTTTTCTCCAGCTCCCGTCCCCACTGGTCATAATCTTTCTGATGCCGGTTCTTCATAAAATTGGGGATTTTTGCGTAAAACCTGTTATAACCGTAAGCCTCGGCTATCTCATTACGACGCTGCGTTTCCTTGTTGAGATCTTCCCGCTCTTTCATCAACTTTGCTCCAGTTATGGCTGTTTTCTGTTCATCGTCGGTAAGATGATGAAAGACCGCCCCCATTTCGATCACAGGCTCTTCCAGCGGCTTACCCCAATTTTGAGAAAACAATCCCCTCATTACTTCCTTCCTGACTTCAATCGCATCCAGTCCGGCAAAAGCGACTTTTCTCAGTTCGCTTGCAGGATATATCGAATATTCGCCTCTCTGATCTTGACTGGCAAGCGGCTCTATGTCCGGCAAAATATTTTCAGTGTCGAAGGCTACCTTCTTGTGGGCCTTCGTCTTGTCTTTGGCTTTGCCCGGATATTCTGCATAAGCAAGAAATTCTTCTGGGGTAAGATTCAAATCCCTGTCATTCAGGTATTTGGTAATAAACTCTCTGTAATCCTTTGCGGCTGCAGAGGGAATTCGCTGTCCGTTTATCTTCCTGCTCCCCGCAGCGCCGAAAAGCTGTTCTTTTCCGGCAAAGCTCTTTCTCATTTCAGCGAACTCCTTCTTTTCAGCTTCGGTGATGTTTTTGAGATCATTGAAAGGGCCGAATATCATTCCGACCAGAAGATATCTCTTGGCCACTCCTTTTCCATTTTTTTTATTTGATTCGTGCATGATCTGGAGGCTCGCCTCCTGACGATTGCCCTCTTTGACTGCTTTGGCAAGCTTTGGGCCCAGAAGCTTCGGGCTGTTATAGGCCATGGAAAGCAAAACAGCTCTCTCGTATGAAAATCTCTCGATATTGAGATCGTGCCTGTTTATCCAGTTGTTGACTTTATTTTCGTAATTCGGCGCAATTTTGTCGAATACTCTTTTGATTTCGTTATCGTCGAGCCTGAACTGCGACCTCTTTCCCATCCCCTCATGAGCTATAACTTTATCATCCTTAGCCCAGTCGGACATTATCTTGTTCAGGTTCTTTTGAAGGATTTCATCCTGTCCTTTCGAGTAAGTTTTAAATATGGCAGATCTTATCTGTTTGATATATTTTCTTTCGTTAAGTTCTTTATTTTTTGGATTAAAGCCCATTTCTTTCAATACTTCATCAAGATTATCGCTTACTCTCAGGTTGATTCCAACCCCCATGGTCGGTATTTTTCTACCGTCGAGATAGGGATTATTTTTGATCGTTCCTGCCTCCTCGGTCCAGAGCAGCAGGTCATATCTGAAAGAGTTATAATCTTTTTCCGATTTGAACCTGTTATAAGCAATCATTTTGCTTTTCCGCCTTTATTACCGATATATTCGATCTCGCATTGTTCGTATGACGCCTGATCAATAAGTACCCTGTCCGGAAACATATCCCAGGTGGACAAGCGCGCATATCCCTCATAGAAAAAGACCTCCTTCGGAGAGCCATATCTTATTATTGCCATTGTATTGCGGTCCAGTTTGCCTGTCTTTTCATCAATTACGATGTTTTGGGGGATCATTGGATCATTCCAGAATTCATCATTGATAGCGCATGTGAAATCTTTTAGCCTGTAAACAATTTGTTTCTCTTTGCCAGATCCCTTTATATTGAATCGCGCCCGCGACAGCTTTACATTTCCTTTTTTCAACTGCTCAAAGAACCCGATTTTATATTTTTGCCACTTCTTTTCTGCCCAGCCGTCCTCATATTTCCTGTCGCCTTCAACGCAGCCCGTGTACCCATACACGCTTTCGCGGATATAGGATTCGATAATGTCCAAATGTTTCATTGGATCAACATCTTCCCACTTTGGGAGGGAGAAATATTTGGCGAAATCGGGGTGGATCTTGCGGTCGCATACCATCGGAGGCTCATTGCAGAAACGGTTGAGATTCTGTTCGTACAGACGGCACATTTCATGCTCTTGCCCGACGATCACCCTGTAACATTTGTCTGTCTTTGCCGGTTTTTTCTCCGCTGCATAAGCAAGAGATGAAAATACGAGAGTTGCGCACATTATCGCTACGAGTTTTAACCGCATTCAACCGCCTCCTGACAAGCCGGAATAAAGGAAAATATCTATGCAATAAATCGCTTCTGGGGAGTATAAATAAAATATGCTTGAAAAAGCAACTGATGCAAGAATATGTCAGATTGTTTTAAGCGTCGTATGCCTTGCCCCTGCGGAATAATTACAAACGGAGGCGCGGAACGGTTTGCAGGCTTCCTGAACGAAAGGTTATATTAGAACCTGTCTTAAAATCAAAATGTCTTCAATAATGTCTGGATTCCCGTCTACACGGGAATGACAAAACGAAGCGCCCTATTTCAAAAAATCGATTTTGAGATAGGTTCCAATCAAATTTATAAATGAGGATATACATGGGACATTACGAGATCAAAATAAAGATACCCGATGAGTCAAAGGAAATTGTCATTAACCTGCTGAATGAAATCGGCTGCCTGGGCGTGACTGATATCGAAGGCGGGCTTCTCGCCTATTTCCCCGACCATCATGACATCGGAGAGCTGTCCGGCGTAATTTCCACCTTTGCCCAGGCCCTGAAGGTAGCAGATTTGCCTTCCTCTTTCGCGTTTATGTATACGCTGCTGCCCGACCGGGACTGGAACGAGACATGGAAAAAGAATATACAGCCTATAGATGCAGGGGAAAGGCTCACGATCATTCCGCCGTGGGACAAGCCGCAGGACGGTCGCATAAATCTGATTATAGATCCGGGCATGGCTTTCGGCACAGGCCATCATGAAACCACAAAGACATGCCTCGGACTTATTGAAAAGCTGGCCGGAAAAGTTCATAAGGGCCGGTTTCTGGATGTCGGCACAGGCACCGGAATTCTCGCAGTCTGCGCAGCAACGCTGGGATTCAAAGAAATTTTGGCGGTAGATACTGATCCACTGGCAACTGAGGCTGCGGTCAGTAACTCCAAACTGAACAATCTGAAAAACATAATGGTTACGCAGGGCGATATATCATCTGCAACAGGCGTTTATGATATGATCGCGGCGAACCTCATTTCGGAAACATTGATAATGATTGCGCCTGAGATCGCGTCGCGACTAAATGACGGAGGAACCGCCCTCCTCTCGGGCATACTCGTCGGCCAGGAGGATGAAGTAATTTCAGCGATGACCAAAGAAGGACTGACACTAGAAGAAAAAATTATCGATGGCGAACGCTGGGTGACGCTGGTTTTTAAACATTGAACCTGAAAGCGTTCCCCTCTTTTTTTAGACGTTCTTTTCGATCTTCATAATCGGGCATTATCGTGCCCAGCAATTTCCAGAATTGTTTCGAGTGGTCTCTGTATTTAAGGTGACAGAGTTCATGAACCACAACATAATCAACTATGCTGAGAGGCGCCATAATAATACACCAGTTGAATCTTATTATTCCCCGTGAATTGCAGCTGGCCCATCGGGTCTGTTGATCACGAATAAGTATACATGGCTCCCTGAGTCCCATCTTTCTGGCGTATATTGTAACACGCTCTGATATTTTTTTCTCAGCACGCAATGAATACCATTTCTTTAAGGCGTTACTTATATCTTCCTGATAAGGTCCTTTACGCGGGTTGCACAGTGTAACTTCGAGGCGTCCGCCACGAAGCTTAACTTCGGGCGATTTGCAACCATGCCGTTTAATTACTTTCAGTCGGGCATGCCGTCCAAGATAACTGAAAGATTCACCGCTAACGAATTCCTTTTTATTGTCCAGGTCAATGCTAGATATTTGTTTCTGTTTTTCGAGAATCCAGGCAGCTTTTGACCGCAAACAGGTAACTATTTTTGAATGTGACAGATTTAATGGCGCCCGAACAATGACCTCTCCTGTTTGCTGTAGCGAAATAGCCATAGTCTTCTTGCGCCTGCTACTTCTTATTACGACGAAAGCAATGTGACTGCGGCCGAAGTCGATTGTTTCCTTGTCGGTCATCTTCCCAGCCGGACCCTTGCAAGGTCCATTAGTTTAGACGTAAGGGCTTCAATCTCGTCAAAACCGTAACCTGAGGCCCTCAAATGCCGCTTAATCTTGCGCCGCATTTCACGCTGAACATCCTCTTTGTGTGTCCAATCTATTACAGCAAGGGTTTCGAGTGATTCGAGGATCAACCCTGCCAGTTCTTTTTTTGGCCCTTCTTCTTTGCCGTAATGAGCCCTATCCTCTGAGACCTGCAGGATCTCCTTGTCTCCGCCTTCACTTGAAAGCAGATTAAAGAAAGCAAGTTCGGTCTCAGTCATACCCATATCTGCCGCAATTTTGTGAACATTTCTCATTTCATTGGCTATATTCTGTAAAAGTTTAAGCTGTCTGGCCGCGTCCATTCTCTCCTGCCGCCGTTCCTCAATTATCTTTTGAAGCCGCTCCCTGAGCGACCTGTAAAATACCGGGTCTTCTTCAATCCTTATCGATATTTCATGCCTGATTGCATGTTCCATCTCGCTCGCCTTTGCGTCAGTGGAAGTCAGTTTTGCAACCTCCTGATCGAATCTTTCTGAAAATATAGAAATAGGTTCCAGTAGCTGTTCAACCCCTCCTACCCGAATATGCTCCTCAATGAGCCGGCGGACCTTCTCGCCGCAACACGAAATATCGAGCCTCGGATCGCGGTATCGTGTGCGCGCCGCATTGCGAATTTTACCGAGCCATTTCAGGTCTCTTGTATATTGCAAGGCAGTCGGATCGGGCAGAAGCATATCCATGCTCTGTGAAAATCGCCTGAAAGAGATATCAAACTCAGCTCTGACATCTTCAGGCTCGAGAATCTTAATGCATGCCTCAAGACTATCTTTCTGCGCCCTATCAAAAAATCGCATAGTTGCGCGGTGCCTGCTTTCAAGCCTCGGTATTTCATCTGATACCGGTCTCATTACCCCTTCAATATCCCTTGGCTGGAATATGCTCAGGGCATCCTGTAGAAACCGGGATACGCCCCAGTAATCCACCACCAATCCATAATCCTTGCCTTCGGCAATCCTGTTCACCCTTGCAATAGCCTGAAGCAGCGTATGCTCCTTAAAAGGACTATCGAGGTACATAACCTGCTCAACCGGAGCGTCAAAGCCTGTAATAAGCATGTCGCAGACTATAAGAATGGAAAGTGGATCATCTTTTTTCTTGAATCGATCTATCAGGCGCTGCTGCTGATCCTTGCCAAGATGATATCGTGAGAGTCGTTCAGGATCGTTGTGAGATGAGGACATAATAAGGGCTGACTCCGGCGCGCCAAGCCTGTCGAGCGTCTCCTTGTAAGTGACCGCGGCTTCCCGACTGACTGCCACAACCTGGGCCTTGAAACCGTTAGGCTGAATATACTTTTCAAAATGGTCGATTATATCAAGGCAAATCCTTTCGATCCTTTTCGGAGCGCCCGCAATGGCCTCATGATTAGCATATTTATTTTTTATGCGTTCCCGTTCCTCGCAGGGATAGTCCTTAAACACCCTGTCAAAGACAGCATCCAGGGTTTCACCTTCAAGCCGTATATCAGGCAGGCGGCTTTCGTAATAGATCGGTACGGTCGCCCTGTCCTGAATCGATTGTTCTATCGTATAAGTGTGAATATAGGGGCCGAAGGTCTGTAACGTGCTCCTGTCTTTTTTATCAATCGGCGTGCCGGTAAATCCTATAAAGCATGCATTGGGCATAGCCCCGCGCATATTTGCCGCAAGGCTCTTGTATTGTGTGCGATGTGCTTCGTCTACCATTACAAACAGATTTTTTTCTTCAGTGACGACCGGATGAACTTCATCAGCCGCTTCCTGGAATTTTTGTATCGTCGTTATTATTGTCTTTCCAACACTTGCCGCAAGTAAACGACGAAGGTCTGCAACGCTTCTCGCTCTCTCAGGATTAGGAAATCCGCATCTCTCAAAAGTGCCGCTGATCTGTGTATCAAGATCAACGCGGTCAGTCACAATGACGATGACAGGATTTTCGAGCTCCATTACGCGCCTGAGCTTTACAGCAAGCCAAAGCATGGTAAGAGACTTACCGGATCCCTGTGTATGCCAGATTACACCGCCGCGTTTTGCCGGGTGTTTTGCGTTGAGGACCCTGTCCATAGCCTTGTTCACAGCAACGAATTGCTGGTATCTAGCAATCTTCTTGACAGTCTTTCCTCTATCGACTTCAAAGGTTATAAAGTTCCGCACAATATCCAGCAGATTCGCTGGTAGCAACATGCCGAAAAGCAGGACATCCTGCGGAGTCGGAATTTGTCCTAATTTTTTCTGTAATGAGTCGAGAGTGAGAGGAAACGGAATTTTCCATTCAGCGTAATACATAGGAGCCGTGCCGTATGTGCCGTACATGGCGGCCTGCCCGCAGGTCGCTATGAGGCATTGCGCAGTCTCAAAAAGCTGGGGCGCGCCCTGACCTTTGAACTTATCTTCCAGTTCCTGATAACGGCTCAACTGCGAAACAGCTTCCTCAATCGGATTCTGAATGGTCGGGCTCTTACACTCTATGACAACAAGTGGAATGCCGTTAACAAAGATAACAATGTCGGCGCATATAGTCTTTTTGCTGCCCAGCGTCCGGAACTGACGGGTAACAATGAACTCGTTATTTTCAGGATGCTCAAAATCGATGAAATGGACACTCTGGCCCTTCTTGCCCTGACCGACGTCCTGCTCAAGAGAAAGCGTATGAACAAGATGCGTATGGATCTTTTCATTTGCATCCATCAGGCTTACTGACTGAACATTAGTGATTTCTCGAACAGCCTTTTTAAGATTTTCATCCGAAATCCAGGTATTCAGCTTTTTGATTGCACACTCAAGGCGGTTGACAAGAACAACCTCGCGCTGACTCGAACGCTCCTTGTCGAGATCATCAGAAGACAAAAAAGTATAGCCGATTGATTGAAGGAGATCAATCGCCGGGTCTTCAGAGAGATGGAGTTCGTTCCAGTCAGAGTTTATCTGCATTATTCTTTTGTCCATGCGCAATGTCTTTGATGAACATTGTATAGGCTACAAGCTTCTCGTTCACATCTCTCAAATCATCAACTAAAGCTCGATATTCTCGATATCTTCTTTGAATCTGTTGAGGCGTTTTTTTCTTGTCTGTTTCAAGTTCATGAGAATACCATCGCCTAAACTTAGCCTGCCACCGAGTCAGATGCGGCCTCAATCCTAAGTTGAGAGCATCTATAAGTAATCTAACAAGTTCTTGCGTATCCTTACTTTTGCGTATTTTTTCAGCGGGTATTTGTTTGGTTAAAGAACGCATTTCTCGAAACAGTTCATACCAGGAGTTATATACGTCAACAATAACATCATGCTCCTCGTCGAAAGGCAGGCCTGCCTTTCTCGTAGCCAATTCGACCCATGCCTTATGCGCTATTTGAATATCTTCATAACTCGGTTTGATCTTCACTTTACCGATATTCCCAAGCGATATCTCGGACTCCACAATGGACCAATCTTGAGTATCATTCATTGCTTTTCGTCGCCAAAATAGAAAGCCAAGCAATCCGATCAGCACAAGCAGCAGAAAAAGAGGACCAAATTGAAGAGTTAGATCACCCGTCGATGCGATTTTTAGGAGGACAAAGTCCTGCCCGCTCATGCCAAATTCCTCGCCATTTTTTGAAATGAGTTATCGACAAATCGTGTTTGAACGCTTCTCGTTATAGCCGTCTCTATCGCCTGCTTCAAGATTGAGGGATCATTAGTCCAGTGAATCCAATGTGCATAACCACTGTTTACATTAGCAACTAAGCGATCTGGAACAATAATTTCGCCCCGCTCATTCTTGCCTGCAGTCGGAAGGCCAAGCCCTAATAAAGCGTGCTGATGATGCAATGTTGAGTAAATTTCCCAGTCCACATATTTCCGTTTCCATGTTTCTGCGCCACAGAGCACAATAGTCACAGAAGAGCCAACAATATAATCCTCCCTGATACGTCTACTGACATACTCCGGGTCATCACTCCTAATACAATTATCTAGAGATTTGTCACAGAACACCTCATGAACATCAGAGAATCTTCGAGAAAACTCATTAAACCAGCCCTGATCATTCTTATGGTGATAACTGATGAATACCTTGCGTTTTGTGGGGATTCTCAAGGATTCATATAGCATTTCAATACCCCCGAATGGCTGTTTTCAGTTTGCCATGGAAATCAGCGGCTGTTCGTATCGAAGCATATGCGGCTGTTTGGCGAACTGAAAAATCAGAAGATTCGGACAACGAGCTTTTATCATTTTTATAATAATAGGCAAACTGCTCTAAATGTGCTTGCGTTGTCATGACAGGCCAAATCTCAAGATATTCTGGAACGGCAATACCATCAATTTTGTATGACGTGATACGACGATCCGCTTCTGACGCCACACCTATTTCGAAAGGAACCCACCAGGAACCACGAGTATTAGTGGACATAACCGCAATCATGTGTGTACATGCCTTAATTCTTTCCATAATCTTGCCGGTTATATTTTCCGACCGCAGAAGAGTCTCATCAAGTTCATCAATGTAGCATGTGATGTTTTTATTTTTCAGAAAAGTATAAATCGCCATGGCGGGCGCAACATCATTCTTTCTATGAGAAATAAATACCGGCATATGTCCTCCTTTTTATCCCTTCGGCGGATTCGGATCGTTTCCATGACTATCGGACTGTGATATCTTTCCGTCACGATTGTGAATAACAAGCTCAGACTTTTGATTCTTGCTGATTTCGCGGGCGCGATCTACTGCAGCCTGTTTCGTGTCAAAATGACCTGAAGCCCTTTCGCCCCCACCTTTTTTAATGTTCCACCCACCAGAACTCGGCACAACATGATGCGATTTCCGCGACATATCAACCTCCTACAGTGACTCTTAAGTCTCCAGTTAATAAGAGCTGCAACAAAGCTGCCTTACAACACAGTAATTGCCCATAATAAATCGTCTCACTATTTACAAGAGAGTCGGAGATATCCAACAAATTGACTATTTCATCTTGTTCATTGCGTGCTGGTCTGGCAACATTAAGCTGGGCAATAGACCTCAAGTTTAAGCCTGCTTTTGAGCCTGAATCCTTTAGAAGTTGAAACTGCTGTTGCCCTATTTCAGCAGACAGAAAATGACCTGCCCACCGCGGATTTATTAGTGAACTATCGAGTCTGACTAAAGCAATATGTTGATTGACGTATCCCTCGCCGAATTCTTCAGGCACAACCCCGATGACACCAAGGTCAGCAGTAATAGAAATCAGCAAGTCGCCCGCTGAAACCGATGTTCTTATTCCTTCTGCACTGTTGTCTGGCAACTGTACATGTGCTAGATTATCGACCTTTAGGTTAATATGCTCACGTGTCAAATTACCTATTCGGATAAAAGCAGCACCATGCTTTGAATAATATCGCGCCCAACCGCGAGAGCCACTTGTTATGAACTTTGCGACTTTAGCAACCCTAACGACTTCCCACTCTGTTGGAATCTCTCCGACCACAGTCTTCTTGAACTTCTTGTGCCGGTCGGGAATGCCGCGAGTGAGAAGCTCCTGCATCATCGCCTTTTTGACTACTTTTGACTGCTCAATGATTGCTCTTGTCTTATCAATAGCGTCATCGACTGACGAAAGAATAGATGCAATTTTGTGCTGTTCAGAAATAGGCGGAAGAAGCAAGGGAGAATCCATCAGCGCATGCCTATCAACGTGCGGCACTGCGCCCGCAGTTTTGCCTTTGTTTAAATAGCAATATAAAAGCTGAAGAATATTATAAAGATAATTTTTATCTAATTTATCAGGACTAATCGGCAAAACAGCAGCTAAGGTTGAGCCAATAACACCAGCTTTCCCTCTCAAAACCAGACCGGAGCGCGAACCATCCATGACAATAACAGGGTCATCCTTTTCACAACAGGCAAACCCATTTGGATAAGTATATTTATATTGCCCACCGTTAAATCCATCAATGAGAAGATATGGCGCCATACCGTCCTTTTGCTGGTCGCAAAGATCCTTAGCAAGACTACCTTTTAGTAGCCGCACCTCTTTAGAAAAAAAGCTTTTAGACCAGCCGTCAGGTACTGTTTTAATCATTTAGTTAACATGTCTCCTTGAGTGGTTACTGGTTTGTATCGCCACTCTTCTTTTCGTCCTGCGTCTTTTTCACCGACCATGACTTAATGTCAGCTGCTTCAATTGTAAACCTAACATATTGAGTATCAGGTCCATATTGAAGGTAAGCTTCCTTTCCAAGTCTGGATAAAATCTTTAAATTTTGGGCCACACATAGGCCAGAGTCATTCTTTTTATCCTTAGCAATTGCCTTATCGCCAATCCCAAGCGCATTAATAACATCACAGGCATCTTTTTTTAGAACAATTTCATTGGTTTTTATATTGCCAAATTTGTATCGCTCCATAATTTTTTGTGGAAGAACATACCCTTTCTCAAATACGCTAAGAATTATAAAAAAAGCAATGAAGCCTAGAATCAGATACCAAGAGAATGGCTTAAAGTTTTTAGGCACCCAAGTAGCTATTACATTTACGCAAGCAATGATTACGACAGATACGCCTGCAGACAACCACACAGGCATTTGATGACTGGCGTTTGATTGACTGGCCAGCAGCGACACAAAAAATATAGGTGGGAAGATAAACACAAAATCAACAATTGCAGTCGAAACCAAACTCCAAAACTCTTTTTTCACGGATATCTCATCATTATTAAAGTGGTTTGAGATTCCCATAAGATATAAATAATAAATAATAAAAACAATGCCCGGCATTATCAATAGCCACCAATATGTCACAAGAGCAACTGCTACAACTCCAACAGCCAAAAGTGGCAACCCAAACCAAATCAATACGCCCACAAATTTATTAGTGCCATCGTTATCCGTCCATAAATATTTAAGTTTTGACTCTTTACCCCATGAGTTTCCCCAATAAACCCCTGGAGCTACCATCATGAAAAGCATCATGATAGTTATAATAAGAGCTGTTACGCCTGCAGCGGCTGTTATAGTAGCTGCAGACTTTAAGTCAAAGTCAGGCATATATTCAATTTGCCAATAGTACGCAACAAATATCCCGCCCCCTATAAGCAAGAAGCATGACCAGAAGATCGTTGCCACATTCGAATAGAAATATTTCAGAAGTTTCTTTTTATCCAATTCAAGTCCTCCTTAATAATTTCTCTTGCACACTGTTAGAGAAATTGATTATGCGCCACCTTCTACATTCAAATGCCTCAACAACCGCAAATAATCCTTCTCCGCCTCCACTACCATGCACGAAACGAAGTTAATAAACATCTGATTGTCACCTTTATTCGCCTTACGAATGGCATCAATGTAGTCTGCCCTGACAACAGGCGGAATGATGGTTATTGGATAACCGGCCTGCATAAGGGCAAGGTTCATGAGCAATCTGGCGGCCCTGCCGTTGCCGTCAACAAATGGATGAATCGTCGCCAGTCGAATGTGCAACAGCGCAGCAAACTCTATAGGATGAAGTTTTTTCTTTAATCCGGGTATTTCCTTAATGAACTTCTGCATTAGCCCTTTAAGTTTGCTTGGCTGGGGGAACTCAAAATCGGTGCCGGTGACAATGATGGGCTCTTTACGGTATTTCCCGGCCTCGTTTGGATCAACGCGCATGTAAAGCAGCTTATGCAGGCGAAGGATATCGCTTTCGGTTATTTCATCATTCTTTACAAGTTTATAAAGGTGATCGAAGGCTTCGCTGTGGCCGATAGCCTCATAATGGTCGCGCAGTGGTTTACCGCCGATGGTAATGCCGTCCTCGATGACAACTTTTGTTTCAGATTCAGTAAGCGAGTTACCTTCTATTGCGTTGCTTGAATACGTAAGGCCGATACGATAATATTCCTTGAGTTGTTTCAGGGCATTGCGTCCAAGAGGACGAAGAACCTGAATCTCTTTTTGCAGTTTGTCGACTTCGGCAATTCTGTTTTGATATTTCATCAGCCTCGCTCCTTCCGGTTTATTCAAACCCCAGTTCTTTCAGATACGCGTTCATTTTTGCTGCAGCCTCGTCCCGCTCTTTTTCGAGCTTGCGAAGTTTTGCCAATGCCTCTTTTATGTCGATTTTTTCTTCAGGCACGGTTGTGTCTACATAACGGCTGATGTTCAGGTTATAGTCATTGTTCTTTATTTCCTCAAGCGGCACGACTCTCGCGAAACGCTCTATCTCGGTAAATGATCTGAATGCGCCCACTATCTTTTCGATATCCTGGTTGCGCAGAGAATTCTGGTTTTTCCCGGCCTCATAATCCTCGGCAGCCTGTATAAACAACACTTTTTCTTTTCTTGCAGCAGGCTTGTTCCTATTGAACACCAAAATAGCCGCTGGTATGCCTGTGCCATAAAATAAATTTGAGGGGAGTCCGATAACAGCCTCAAAGAAGTCCTGCTCAAGCAGTCCCTGGCGGATTTTACCCTCGGACGCGCCACGGAACAATACGCCATGCGGCATGACAACGCCCACCATGCCCTTCATATTGACAGTCGCAATCATGTGCTGAACAAAGGCATAATCGCCCTTTGTTTTAGGCGGTATTCCAAAACGGAACCTTCCGTAACCATCGTTTTCTGCAACATCCCTTCCCCATTCATCAAGGCTGAAAGGCGGATTCGCGATTACCCTGTCAAAAAGCATAAGTTCGCCGTCTTTTACAAGTCGGGGATCACGGATGACATCACCCTTTTCTATCTGGGCATCGGGCAAGCCGTGCAAAAGCATATTCATCTTGCAGATTCCCCAGGTTCCCAGGTTTTTCTCTTGGCCGAAAAGCGAAAGATTCTTTGGGTTTCCGCCCTGCCGCTCGATATGATAAGCGCACTCGATAAGCATGCCCCCCGATCCGCACGTTGGGTCGCATATGCGCATGCCCTCTTTAGGATCGAGTATTTCCACAATCAACTGGACTACTCTTCGCGGCGTATAAAATTCTCCGCCTTTCTTGCCGGCGTCATCGGCAAATTTCTCGATAAGATATTCATAAGCCCTTCCGAGCAAATCGGGTTCCGAAAGGTCTTCATTCCGTAATCCGATCTGAGAGAAATGCTGGACAAGCCGCGAAAGAACTGTTTCACGATTCTTTGCGTCGCCAAGCCGATAGGGATCATTGAAATCGATTCCGGCCAGAACGCCTTCAAGGGCAGGATTATTTTCTTCAAGAGCTTCACATGCCTTGTTAAGCGCGGCTCCTATCTGGTTCGATTTCTTTCTGAGTTCAGACCAGCGAGACTGTATCGGCACATAAAACTGATGCTCATCGGGATCATCCCATGCTATCTTTTTAGCTTCGTCGGCAGATGCGCCTGCAGCGCGTTCTCTTTCCTCGACCCTCTCAGCCTCTTCTTCAAATACGTCAGAGAGGCGCTTTAAAAATAGCATCCCGAAGATATAATTTTTATAGTCTGATGAATCAATGGAGCCTCGAAGTATGTCAGCGGCGCTCCACAGATATGCGTTAAGCTGCTCCCGCGTCAATTTATTCATTTATGTCCTCCAACTTCATGGATGATTTCTCGATTATGTCCTGATATGCGATTGCAAATGCGATTTCACGCCGCATATTTGCTGCTTTTATGGCGGCAGAATAATACTGATCAGCTGCGTCAAGTAGTCCAACAAGAATTTTCTGATGTTCTAAAGATGGAAGGGGAATAATAATAGATTCAATTTCGGCTATAGTAAGGGCCTTCTGTTGTGTTGATGACTGAACACGGGACAATAATCTGGTCTGTCCCATTTGGCTTTGGAAAAAGGCGGCAAGAAGCTGTGGATGAAAACCCTGTTTTAAGCGTATGATGGTCAGATTAGAGGACGGAACCGCTCCATCCAGTTCAATAGGAACAACGGCAGACTTTAGAACAGTGCCACGGCAGCTAAGAAGTACGTCACCTGCCCGAACCTGATGCCTTCCTCTTTCTGACGGTGAAATTGACACAGTCTCAATCTCGCCGGGGCACACACGACCGCCAACAATGTCTTTGATATTTATAAATGGAACAGTTTGATCTTCTGTTTGAGTACGATTAGTCAGCGTTGGAATGCCTCTGAAAATTCGGTCGGCAATTTCAGAAAGACAGGCTGTTTTGACGTGGCCAATTGATTGCGCATTAATCACAAGGATATTTTAGCATAAGCCCTCAGACCTGTCAAGTGAGTATTTGAATACTATTAATTTGATATTGTAATACTAAATATTAAATCTGAAGTTTATTATGTCCCCGTCCTTTACCTCATAGGTCTTTCCTTCGAGTCTCAGATGGCCCTTGTCCCGGGCGCCGCTCATGCCGCCGTCGGCGATAAAATCATCATAGCCGACTGTTTCAGCCCGAATGAAGCCCCGTTCAATATCGGAATGCACCTTACCTGCAGCCTGTTGCGCGGCAAGTCCCTTCTTAATGGTCCAGGCGCGGCATTCGTCCTCACCGGCTGTAAGGAAAGATATTAATCCAAGAAGGGAGTATGATTCTTTTATAAGTTTAAAGAGGGCAGGCTCCGCGATCCCGAGGTCGTCCAGAAACGCCTTTGCCTCATCAGGAGGCAGCTGCGCGATTTCCATCTCTATCTTTCCGCAAAGGGCAACCGCCCGCGTTGTAGCGTCAATACCCTTTCCCTTGATATATCCGGACACCTCTGCAAGCAGTTTCTGCGCCCTGTCTGATGCAAGATCGTCCTCTCCGAGATTCAATACTATGATCTCGGGCTTTGTGGACGCAAGCTGGAAGTTCTTCATGGCCTTCTGTTCTTCTTCATCGAAGGCCACAACCCTGAGAGGCAGTTCCTTTTCGAGGGCCTCTTTGAGTTTCAGCATCAGCTTCTTTTCAGCCTCATTGGGCTTCTTTCCCCTTTTGGCCCCGTCTTCCATGCGTTCGAGACGCTTCTCCGCAAATTCGAGGTCGCCGAAAATGCATTCGAGCTGAACGGTCTCTATATCTCTCATCGGATCAACATTGTTCAGCGGATGTGAAACGGAATCGGACTCAAAGGCCCTGACCACATGGACTATGGCGTCTGCGTCCTTTATGAGCTCGAACACCTTGTTGTTCTGAACGACATCACCCTTTGTGAGCCCGATATAATCAACGTATTCAACAGTGGCATGCGTTGTTTTTTGAGGTTTGAATATCTCTGCAAGCCTGTCCACCCGCTCGTCAGGCACCCTGACAACGCCGTAATGAGGCTCACCCGACACAGTGGCATAAGTAGTCGCCTCGATGTTCTGCCCTGTTAAGGCATTAAAAACCGTAGTCTTGCCCGAATTTGAAAGTCCTGTGATCGCCAATTTCATATCTCACCTCAAAACAGGTTGATGCGCCTGTCCCTCGCATAATTTTTTATTATCATAACGGCCGAATAGACGCGCTGCAGCCTTATATTCCTGTCCCTGATCAGATCCACCTTCCCGTAAGGGAAAGGCTCAATCCTGATCTCTGTCTGCTTTCTGAGAAGAAGTTCATAAAACTTCTTGATAGATTCGTTATCAAAAGGTTTCAGATAAATGGGGTTTACTACGACAAAGCCCCCTGCAATATCAGACACCACGGCCTTTAAATTTCTACCCGTTGCCATCAGGTTCCCTCCGCGCGAAGAATGTAGCCAGAATAATGCCGAGTTCATAAAGGAGGATAATCGGCACTGCCATCAATGTCTGGTTGAATGCGTCAGGAGTGGGCGTCAGAACCGCTCCGGCGACAAAGGCAAGAACGATGGCCAATCTCCTGCGTTTTTTAAGCGTTTCTACAGTAACAAGCCCCAATTTGGCAAGTACGATAATTAATATGGGGAGCTCGAAAATAGCTCCAAAGGCCAGGATGAACTTCAGGCAGAAATCAGTATACTGCCCCACAGAAAGCATAGGCATAAGAAAATCGCCTACCTTGTAGGTTAACAGAAAACTCAGCGCAAACGGCAGCACTATTATAAAACAGAACGAAGCCCCGAAAATAAACAGACCGGTAGCTCCAAGAACAAACGGCACGACATACTTTTTCTCTTTTTCGAGAAGACCGGGGGATACGAATTTCCAAAGCTGATGGAATATGACAGGCAGCGCTAATATAAGCGCGGCTACGAGGGCCACCTTCATGTTCATCCAGAAGGCCTCGGCAGGCGCCAGAAAGACCAGTTTTGTCGCCTGGAGCTTGTCATCCGCGACAAATTCCACATACATGTCAGTCACCGAAAAATCCAGGGAATACCTGAGAGGAAACATGAGAACGCCATATATCTCTTCTGAAAAGGTGAATGTCGCTATAAATGCCGCCACTAATGCCCCGAGGGATATCAATATGCGCTTTCTGAGATCCTCAAGATGATCAAAGAGGGGCATCTTCTGGTCTGACATGTAACCTATACCTTGCCCTTTTCTTTATTGACCGTTTCAGTTTCTGCAGGGGCCGGGTTATCAGGCTGTTCATAGGGATCTTCCTGCGGTTTTAACAGACTTTCGGCGTTCAATTCATTTTTCAGGTCAACGCTCTCTTTAAGTTTTTTGACCTCATGCATCTCTGAATCGATCTGCGTCTTGACATCTTCCATTGCATTCTTGACTTCAGCTATGCCGCGGCCAATGGCCTTTGCGATTTCGGGCAATCTTTTGGGGCCGAATGCAATGAGCGCAACCACAAAAATCACCACAAGCTCAGTAAATCCAATATCAAACATAAATTTTAGTATATCATATTGCCTGAGTATTTAAAGAATCTCCCGACAACGTAACATCCGGTATTTGCACCATATTCAGGCAGCGTGGTGAGTTGATTTTCTATCAGATTTATCTTAAGATCAGCGAAATGGCGTCTTTGCCGCAGGCGAGCCTGCACAATCCGCAGCCGTAGCATTTGTCCGCGTCAACGACCGCTATTTGCCTGCCGTCTATCCTTTCGGATCTGATGGCTCCGAACTGGCAGCGCTCCAGGCATAGGCCGCACCCCAGGCAGCGTTGGTTGTCTATCATCGCCGCATGCTCGGCCCGCGCCATTATGTGCGCGCCCACACCTGTAAGAGTTCGCATTGCTATGCAGTCAGCGGCAGTGCAATTACATACGGCCCCGACAAACGGCGTCATCATAGTCCAAATCGAATGTATCGCCCCGGACTCTTCCAGCGCCTCCATCTGGCGCACAGCCGCATCAGGAGAGACCTTTTCCAACCCTTGATCAGATGTCATGTCAAAATAGCTCATATCGAACCCTTTGTACCAGGCGTCAGGCGTATAGCTCAGGGCATAACAAACCCGCTCTTCCTTCCTGCTCATGGTCCAGCGGCAGGCGCAGGGCATCCTGACAATACTGTTGGCCTTCATGACGATATCACGGATCTCTTCCATGGAAAGGACCTGGCCGAAATGCTCCACCTTCGCCTTCTCCTCCATCGCCCGGATTACATTCTCCGGAAGACGGCCTTTTTTTGAGTAGATAGCTTCAAGACGTCCGAGATTTCTGAAGCCGTCCGCAATGGTGGAATTCAGAAAGTCTTTGATATAGGCGCGCCGCTTTATGTCGGCAAGCAGGTCATTGGCGTAGTTGGCAGCGTTCTTGTACCAGACCTTGCCGTCTCCATGTTTTGTACAGAATTCGCACATAATATATTTTAAAGAAATGCCGAATGCAATGCCAAAACGCCCGCTAAAGCATCCTGCCTATTTTGACCTCTCAATAAAAGAGTCTATCAGCCTGCGAGCAATCGACCCTTTGCGCGGCAGCTGAGGCAGATTATCAGCAGAATACCAGCCGGCATCGCCTATCTCCGTCTCATCTATCTTGAGTTCTCCTCTGTCATACTCAGCTATAAATCCTACCATTAAGGAATTCGGGAACGGCCAGGGCTGGCTTCCGAAGTAACTTATATTTTTCACCTTGATGCCGACCTCTTCCATCACCTCTCGCTTCACTGTCTGCTCGAAGGTCTCCCCCGGCTCGACAAAACCGGCCAGGGCGCTGTAAAAAGGCATCGGGAATCTATTGCCATGCGCCAGCAGTATCTCTTTCCCCCTGATCACTGCAACGATTATCGCCGGGGAAATCTCGGGGTAAATTATGAGATCGCACTGGGGGCATACCTTCGCGCGTTCGTCGGGCTTGGATTCAGTCCTGCCGCCGCATCTGCCGCAGAATTGATGTGTGCGCTCCCAGTGGATAACCTGAAAGGCGCGGCTTGCCACCCCGGCCAATTCATCATCAAGCCTGCCCAACAGCGGCCTCATCTCGGTGAAAAACATCCCTTCCCTCTCTTCGGCCTTCTCATTCAGCTCTGCTACATAGCATGCGGTCCCATCCAGGGCTCCGATGTAATGAGAGCAGGTTATATCCTCGCGCAATCCTGATATATCCTGCGCCTTTGGTATAACAACGCCAGCCAGGGTATTTTCTACAAGCAGATCATGACCGCGAAAGACAAACCATAAATCCTTGTCGTCAGGTCCTGCCGACGGAGCAAAAGATGATATGAAACGCATAACCCTTCCTTTTACCGTTGAAGTTGATTCAAACCAATTATATCAGTTTTCAGGATGATGATTACAGGAAGATTCTGAACAGGCATCATGCTCCTTTGAATATCTAACGAAGGACAGGGTTTTGATTACTCTTGTTGAAACTTTACTCAATCCCCACCCTGACCATTGTCGGATTGAGGATTTTAACAACATCCTTCGGGTCCATGCCGACCAGATAACCCTTCCTGCCGCCATTAATATATATTCTTGGAAGATTTAGTATCGTCTCTTCCATATAAACCGGCATCTGCCTTCGGGCGCCGAACGGAGATGTGCCGCCCACCATATAACCGGTGTGTTTGTTGGCTATTTCGGGTGAACAGGGCGTGACAGTCTTCGTCCCTATTATGCGGGCCAGTTCCTTTGTCGAAACCTGGAGATCGCCATGCATCAGGACAATCAGCGGGTTCTTCCTGTCGTCCTCCATTATCAGGGTTTTGATTATGCTGCGTTCTTCGACGTTAAGTTCTCGCGCGCAAACCTCTGTGCCGCCATGTTCTTCATATGAATATGGGTGAGCGCTGAAATTGACGCCCGCGGCCCGCAATACGCGCACTGCCTGAGTAACGGATAATTTATCTTTTGACATAGATTTATCTTATGCATATGAATGAAAAGATTCAAGAGTTTGTTCCGACTACGCAGTAATTTGGCTTTTTCGGCTCCAGTCGTTATCTTGAAAATATGTACAGGCATATACTCGCCACAGTCAATGAACATCTGAACTCAGAGGTTGCTGCGCGGTATGCGCTGCATCTTGCCGAGCAGGCGAATGCGCGGATCTGCTTCTGCTCAATCGCGGAAAAGGGGCTTTCAGGCAAGGCATTCCGGGCCGCTGAAGAGGCTATCAAAAGACTCTCCCTTCTGGCTAATAAGCTGAATGTCCGGTCCGACTGCGTGATAGAGACCGGCGACGCATTCAAACAGATCAGAAAGATTGTTGTAAGTGAGGGGTTTGACCTTGTGTTTGCGGCTACCCGGCGCGAGGATGTCAAAAAACGTTTTTATGCGCAGACCACGGCACAGCGGCTCTCGCTCGGACTTCCATGCTCAGTGGCCCTTGTGCGGGTTGTTAATATGGGACGCATACATCCGAAGACCATTCTCGTGCCGCTCAAGGCTCCGATGGCCCATATCGCCGAGAGGGCATCGTTTGCGGCCCTTTTTGCTGCCGCCTTCGACGCGCGCATCTATCTCTTCCATACAACAAAACCACTGAAGCAGTTCTTTCACGGGGAGATCCATCTTACACCGCCGGAATGGGAAGCCCGCCTTCCCGCGGATATCGCAATGTACATCGGAGAGTTGGCCCGATACAATGTCGCATACGATAAAAAACTCATTCCGGGCATTGCAGGCAGGGCTATTACAATCGAAGCCGCTGCCAGGAAGCATGACCTCATCATCATGGGAGCGAGCCAAAACAGTTTGTTGAGCTCATTGCTGAGAGGAAATACTGTAGAACAGGTCCTCAGGGAGACAACCTGCAATATGATTATTCTGAAACCGGGTCTCAGGGACTAAGGACCATATCATACAACTATAGATAAGTATAGGGCATCCGATGAAGATCAACAGCCTGACAACGGAACAGGTCTTCCACAGTCTCGTCACTTCTGATCAGGGCCTTTCAGAAGAAGAGGCCGGGCGCAGGCTGCGCGAATTCGGCCAAAACGAGATCTCGGAGGTAAAGAAGAAACATCTCATTGCCAGACTCTTTAGTCAATTCACGCATTTTCTCGCGCTCCTGCTCTGGTTTGCCGCCTTTTTGGCTTTTCTCTCGGAGTATCTTCATCCCGGTGAGGGAATGCTTACACTCGGGTTCGCAATCATTGCAGTGGTCATCATCAACGCGGTCTTCACATTCATCCAGGAATACCGCGCCGAGAAGGCGCTCGATGCGCTCAGAAAGCTTCTGCCGTTTTATGTGAAAGTCATACGCGAGGGCAAGGAAAAAACGCTTCATGCGCGGGAGATCGTGCCCGGCGACCTCATACTGCTTGCCGAGGGCGACAAGGTCCCTGCGGATGCGCGCCTCATTGAGACCAACGGACTCAAGGTGAACCATGCGCCGCTCACAGGCGAATCAGAACACCTCCGGCGGAATCACGACCCTTCTCCAGGCGAAATTATCGATAGCCCGAACATAGCCTTTGCCGGAACTACAATAGTCAGCGGGTCGGGCAAGGCCATCATCTTTGCCACGGCTATGAATACGGAATTCGGCAGGATCGCGCACCTGACCAGCGCAGTCGAGGCGGACCTCTCTCCGCTGCAGAAGGAGATCGTGAAGGCAACACGCGTTGTAGCTGCTATAAGCGGAGTGGTGGGTCTCTTCTTTTTTGTGCTAGGTTTTTTCATTGGACGGCCTTTCTGGGACAACTTCATCTTTGGGATAGGTATTACAGTGGCGCTCATTCCGGAGGGCATGCTGCCGACAGTTACGCTTGCCCTCGCCATGGGGAGCCAACGCATGGCAAATCGGAAGGCGCTGATCAAGAACCTTAACTCGGTGGAGACACTGGGATCGGTTACCGTGATCTGCACAGACAAAACGGGAACGCTCACCCAGAACAGGATGAAGGCCGCGAAGCTCTGGGTTGACAATCAGTATATTGAGCCGGGAGCGGACATGAGCCTTCCTTCATCACGTCTGCTGTTTACCACTGCCGCCCTCTGCAATAATGCGCGCTTTGCCGAAAGCGAGTATCGGGGAGACCCGACCGAAGCGGCTCTGCTCAAAGCAGCGCGTGATGCGCTGGGCGACATCTCAGCAACTCGACTGTCGGAGATCCCTTTTGATTCAGACCGCAAGATGATGACAACCGTCCACTCGATAGACGGAGCCATTTCTGCTTTCTCAAAGGGCGCAACGGAACGGCTCCTTCCGCTCTGCAGCCATATCATGATCAACGGAGAGCGCATACCTCTTGATCATAAGCTCACGGACGATATCATTAATGCCGATCATGCTCTAATGGATATGGGGCTTCGGGCTCTGGCCCTTGCAACCAGAGAGCTTACGGGCGATGCTGCGAATAATCAGGGCTCTGATATCGAAAATAATTTGACCTTTATCGGACTCATCGGGCTGCAGGACCCGCCCCGTCCCGAGGTCACCGAGGCCATCGCAAAGTGTCACAATGCCGGGATACGCATCATCATGATTACAGGCGACGGGAGCAGAACCGCGGCTGCCATTGCGAGACAAATCGGTCTTGTGCGGAAGACACCAGTGATCATCGAGGGGCCGGCATTCAACGAGATGACCGACAACGAACTTATAAAACGGCTTGACGCCCCGGAAATCATCTTTGCGCGCATGACGCCAAAACATAAGCTGCGAGTTGTGACCCTCATGAAGGAAAAAGGAGAGGTGGTCGCCGTGACCGGTGATGGCGTAAATGACGCGCCGGCGCTCAAAAAGGCGGATATCGGCATTTCCATGGGTATCGTCGGCACAGATGTGGCAAAAGAGGCTTCGGACATGGTGCTTCTCGACGACAACTTCGCCACTATCGTAAGCGCAGTGGAGGAAGGGCGGACGGTCTACGAAAACATTAAAAAGTTCCTGAGCTATATCATCGCGTCGAACATCCCCGAAGCTGTGCCGTATCTCGCCTTTATCCTGTTTGCGATACCACTGCCGCTCACCATTCTTCAGGTCCTGATTGTGGATCTGGGCACTGACATGATCCCCGCGCTTGCGCTCGGAACCGAGAAGCCAACCCCCGGGGTCATGAAACAGCCTCCGCGCAAGACGACTGAACGGCTGCTGAATTTGCGGTTGTGTATGCGGGCATATCTCTTTCTCGGCCCAATCGAGGCTATTGCCTGCATGTTCGCATTCTTCTATGTGCTCTTGCCTGGGGGATGGACATGGGGTATTACGCTTTCCGCTTCAGACCATCTGTACATGCAGGCCACTACGGCCTGTCTCACAGCAATCATCGTAACTCAGATTGCAAACGTCTTTGCGTGCCGTTCATCCCGGGAATCCCTTTTCAGCATCGGGTTCTTTACGAACAAACTCATCTTCATTGGAATTGCCGTCGAACTTCTTCTTCAGCTTTTTATTGTCTATCATCCGGTCGGCAATATGATCTTTTCGACCAGCCCTATCCCTCTGGCCACGTGGCTTGTCCTTATTCCCTTTGCGCTTGCCCTGCTCATAGCCGAGGAAATCCGCAAGAATATCGCAAGACGGATTCATTAGACGTGGATTCAATAAGATATACTGCTAAACTTCGCGTCTTCCTTCAAGTGATTTTGTGAGCGTAACTTCGTCGGCAAATTCGATATCGCTGCCGATCGGCAGTCCGTAAGCGATCCTTGAGACAGTAACGCCAAGCGGTTTGAGGACTTCGTTTATGTACCTCGCTGTAACCTCTCCCTTTGTATTTGGATTGGTGGCAATGATGACTTCCTGAATACCGCCTGCCTTGACCCTCTCGACCAGTTCCCCGATCTTGAGTCTGTCCGCGGTTATGCCGTCAATCGGCGACAAGGCCCCAAGCAGGACGTGATATACTCCATCGAAACTCCTTGTGCGTTCTATCGCAAGGATATTGCTCGGTTCTTCCACCACGCAAATCCTGCTCCTGTCGCGCGACGGGGCAGCGCATATATCACATGGGTCTGTATCGGAAATATTGAAACATTGTGAGCAAAAGAGCGCCTTTGCCTTAACATCCGTAATAGCGGCCGCGATAGCCCCGGCCTCTTCAGAAGGCATGCTCAGTATGTAAAAAGCGAGTCTCTGCGCCGACTTTCTGCCTATCCCCGGAAGCTTAGTCAGCTGGTCGATAAGATTGTCGATTATACCCTGCGACATGCCTTATTTGAACATTCCGCCCAGGCCGGGGATATTCAGTCCGGGAGTAAGTTTTGCCATCTCATCATTCACATGCTGCTGCGCCCTTCTCAGGGCTTCGTTCGATGCGGCAAGGATAAGGTCCTGAAGCATCTCGACATCATCCGGATTCACGACATCCTTTTCTATCTTTATCGATACAAGCTCAAACGCGCCGCTGGCCACTACAGTGACCATGCCTCCGCCCGCCGAAGCCTCAACAGTCATCTTCTTTGCTTCTTCCTGTTTTTTCTGCATCTCGGCCTGAAGCTTCTGGGCCTGTCTCATCATATCTGCAATCATCTTGTTAGACATTGGATCCTCCTTCATTTTCTTTTACCGGATATACTTCCGCTATTCTGCCTTCAAAAAGATCAAGAGCCTCTTTGACAACAGGATTGTTCAGCGCCTTGTCCTTAAGATCTTCCCTGCTGATCAGCTTCTCTTCCCTTGTTTCTATCCTGACCGGAAGGCTTAAGCCGCTTATGTCTTTTATGTAGTCACGGATAAGCGGGATACTCTCCCTGACAGATTCGGCCATTACAGCTATCCCTCCGTTAAAGACAATGCTGATCTCCTTGTCCGAAACCGTCACCGAGCCCTGATCCAGCTTGCTCGCAAGAGGAGTATTATTTTCCTCAATGCGGCTGATAACCCTGCGCCATATCTCATCAACGGTAAGGGTTTCTTTTTGTTGCGGAGCCGCCGGTTCGTCAGGCGGGTTATCGTTTTTTTTAACCGTATCGACCTGATCTGCAACCGTCGTTTCCGCTGCTTTGGGAGCTACCTTCCTCATTGCAGGAGTATCCTTATAAACCTGGGCTGTTTTGGCCGGCGGAGCGGCTGAGCCGAGGATCTTTATTGCCTCGTCAATGGCCGTAAAATGGCTCATCAGGCAAAGCCGCAACAGAAGCAGTTCAAGCGCCACCCTCGGGAAAAACGCCGTCCTTATCGTATACTCGGACTTAACGAGTTCTGAAAGAATAAGAGCCAGATGCTCTTCATTCGTCTTTTGAGCAATATTATGTACGGCCTTCGCCTCTTCCTCGCTCAAATCCAATATTCCGCTGGTGTCGCCGGTAATCCTCGCGATAAGCAGATCCCTTATGAACTGGAGAAAATCCTTTGTGAATGACTTGAGATCCGCCCCGCTCTCGACAAGCCCGGCAACGATATCTATAACGGCCTTTCTGTCTCCGCTGATCACAGAGCCGGCAAGACCGGCCAGCGTCTCCATATCCGTCAGGCCAAGAAGGTCTTTTACATCAGCCGCCGACACCTCATCAGAAAATGACGACACCTGGTCCAGGATAGTGAGGGAATCCCTCATGCTGCCGTCAGCCGCCCTTGCCACCATTTCGAGCGCGCTGTCCTCTATGATCATATTTTCGGCAGCCGTTATCATCTTGAGTCTCTCTTTAATCTTGGCGGTGGTTATCCTTCTGAAAGGAAGATGCTGCGAACGCGAAAGCACGGTTGCCGGTATCTTCTTCGGATCAGTGGTCGCAAGAACAAATATTACCTGCGGCGGCGGCTCTTCAAGGGTTTTGAGCAACGCGTTGAACGCGGCGGTGGAGAGCATGTGGGCTTCGTCGATAATGTACACCTTGTACGAGCCCCCGTATGAAGCATACCTGACCCTTTCCCTCAAATCCCTGATATTGTCGACCCCTGTGTTTGAGGCCCCGTCTATTTCCGTGACATCCATTGAGGAACCATCGCTGATTGCTATGCATGAAGCGCATTTGCCGCACGGGGCCGCGTCAACAGGATGTTCGCAGTTCAATGTCCTGGCTAGTATGCGCGCAGCGGATGTCTTCCCGACCCCGCGCGGCCCGGAAAAGATATAGGCATGAGCCACCTTGTCGCCGAGAATGGAATTCTTGAGTATGCCCGCGATTGGTTCCTGGCCGGTCAACTCATCAAATGTGGTAGGTCTCCATTTTCTGGCTAGCACCAAATAGGACATTAGGATTTCACCCGAATTAATTTTATTTTCTGCAGTCAGGGACCGGCATGCCCTGATGGCCGGGCATGGCATTTCAAATGGAACCGGCTTGCTGCGGCGCCCAGACAAAATGCTTACCGCTGCTTCCTTCCGGATCTGACGGGGTTCACATCTGCCTGCCGCGCAGGGCCGGCCCCTGACTGCAGAAACATGTTTAATGGCGGAGAGGCAGGGATTCGAACCCTGGGTGAGGTGTTAGCCCCACACACGATTTCCAGTCGTGCACCTTCGGCCAGCTCGGTCACCTCTCCATTACAAATAATGCCTTATAGGTTAATGCATACACGGCGTCAAAATCAACTTTAAACCCGGATTATTAATCAGGGAATAATAGTTTCCGTAAACAATATGACGGCAGTCATGGATATGCGTCCCAAAATCCGGGCGCAGGGATAACGTTCTCGATTTGAGGCAATAATACAAGGCGGTCTCTCCGTGTTTATGTCTCTCGGATATGCTGCGGAGTTTTGACGGGATGAGAGATGGATATCCATGACTGCTGTCATATTGTTTTTACATACTATTGCTTTAATGACAATTTTGGGTCAATCCCGGATTGTTCAAGAGAGTTGCGAATATACCGTGTCATCAATCTCGGTCAGAATCAACTCCCCATCAATCATAATCTTGCCGCCTACCTCCGCTTTGACTACAAAGCGGTGGACCGGCCCGATCACCCCACGGTTCGTTGCAGTTATGTAAACAGAGTCCCCAGCAGATATATTCCCGTGAATATTGAATCTGTTCATTCCGGCGATAAACGCGCCTTTGCAGTCTTTGCCCAGCAGCAGGCCCGATGTCTGGGCCATCGCCTCCATGACGAGCGACCACGGCATAACAGGATTTTCGCTGAAATGTCCTGAAAAGAATTCCTCGTTGACCGTGACATTCTTGACACATACAATCCTGACCCCCTCTTCGTACTCGGCTATCCTGTCTATCAGTACAAAAGGATATGAGTGCGGCAGATATTTATATGGAGCCTCCGGTCTTTCGCTCATATATCTCTCCTGCTATCAACCGCCTATCTTCAGCAGAAAGAACATTTCTCTTGCAAGGAGAAACATTCTCTGCCTTTTTTCATCCTTGTAATCCGTATAGGTATGCAGATGGGGCTGAAAACGATTACCCTTGAATATAAGTGTTGCCTCGGCATATATACCGTCTCTCAGATAGATCCGGTGAGAATAATCCTTGGTGGATGCGAGCACAACCTTTGCCAGCGTCAGATAGCCCGGATCGAGATTTATCTGCCGTTTCCCATCAACAGAAAAGCCTGCCTCTATTTCTATTGTCTTCAGCTTTGCGTCCGCGAGCGCATCCGGGCTGAACGGTTCCCTGAAAAAAACAAAACGTCTGAATATGGGAGCGCCCATCTCGTCTGCATAATAATCCGAACAGTCCCAGGCAGACTGGGGCGACTCCATTACAATATCTCCAAAGGCGTCCCGAAGCGCAGAACATGCCCTGAAAAAATATTCCTGATCCGAATAAAGAGCCCCGACAAACAGCATCGTCTTATCAACAGGCCTTATCTTTGCCATATATCGCCTACTCCTCGGAAATCAGAGCCCTGAGCGCAGACCGCACATCAGGCGCCTCCCAGTCAACCGGCCCGATAAGTTTATGCTTTAATATACCTTTTTTTGATACAAGAAACGATTCCGGCACGGCCCTGACACCATAATCGAGAGAGGTCTGCCGGTCATCAACAAGTACCCTGAATGTAAAGTTTTTCTCTTTCATATAACGTCCGGCGTTGCCCTCAGAGTCATGAAAGAGTATTTTAAGCGTCTGCAGTCCCGTTCCAAATTCCTTGTCTTCAATAAGTTTTTGTATCCCCGGAGCTTCCTCCCGGCATGTGTCGCACCATGTGGCCCAGAAGTTTATCAGCACAACACTGCCCCTGAAATTCTGCAGACTGACCTTATTGCCCTGCAGATCGTTCAGTTCAAAATCCGGGGCCGGTTGTCCGACAACCGCCTTCAGACGCGCAGGTTTTTCTTCCATGCCCGGCAGCAGGGCTATCGAGCCTGCGACAACCAGAAGGATCAGAAGTATGACACCCTTGTTTTTCATTGATATTTAAAAAGGCGTCTCCCTGAAGGGAAACGCCTTTCGATTGTTTCCTTCCGGATATCCTAATTTACAGAAGCAAGGGCGGTTTCCGATGCAACACTGAATTGCACCACCCCTTCGCTTATCCCGACATCAACAACAGACGCTTCCTTGAACCTCCCCTTGAGAAGTTCTTCAGCAAGCAGATCTTCAATCTCCTTGCTGATCGCCCTCCGCATGGGTCTTGCGCCGTATACCGGCTGGTAATATTTGTTCAACAGCCATTCTTTCAACTCCATGGAAACATTTATCGAGAGTGAACGCTCCGCGAGTTTGATGTTGGTCTCGGTTATCAGGAGGTCTATGATTGAAAGCAGATGCTCCTTTTCAAGCGTATGGAATACCACTATCTCATCCACACGATTGAGGAACTCCGGATTGAAAGTCTTCTTGAGTTCGGAAAGCACATTATCCTTCATCCGGCTGTAAACATTATCAGTGGTTGCCCTGTAGAACCCGAGAGGAGTCGCCTTTTCGATAATGCGGGCTCCGAGATTGGAGGTCATAATGATAACCGTGTTCCTGAAATCGACCTTCCGTCCGTAGCTGTCTGTAAGGACGCCTTCATCCAGTATCTGGAGCAGCACATTAAATACTTCCTGATGCGCCTTCTCGATCTCGTCAAAGAGTATCACCGCATACGGTTTCTTGCGTATCTTTTCGGTCAGCTGCCCGCCCTCTTCATATCCGACATAGCCTGGAGGCGCGCCGGTAAGACGGGACACGGTAAACTTCTCCATATACTCGGACATATCTATCTTAACAAGCGCAGACTGGTCATCGAACATATATTCAGCCAGGGCCTTTGCAAGCTCGGTCTTGCCGACACCTGTAGGGCCAAGGAAGAAGAAGGAGCCGACAGGACGGTTCTTGCTCTTGAGGCCGGCCCTCGATCTGCGGATAGCCTTTGAAACCTCCTTGATGGCGTCATCCTGCCCGACGATCCGGGTATGAAGAATCTCTTCAAGTTTAAGAAGTTTGTCCATCTCGGTCTCTTCCATCTTATAAAGAGGGATCCCGGTCATCTTTGACACGGTATAGGAAATATCATCCTCGCCGACAACAGGCGCCTCATTGACCAGGGAATCTTTCCATTTCCTGTATTGGGAATCGTAAGTCTTTTTCAGCCTCTCTTCCTGCATCCTGATCTTCTGCGCCTTGTCTATCTCGTGCATCCTGATATAAAGAGACTTCTCCTTTGACAGCTGCATGAGTTCGCCTTCCATGTCCCTCAATTCGTGAGGCATGGTAGACTTCCTGAGCTTGATCCTGGAACTCGTCTCGTCAATAACATCAATAGCCTTATCCGGCAGATATCTGTCGGATATATAGCGATCCGACAATTTAACCGCTGCAACCAGCGATTCATCGGTAATCTTGACCTTATGATAGTCTTCGTACTTGTGGCTTATTCCCTTCAGTATCTCGACCGTTGTGTCGGGATTCGTAGGATGCACATGAACGGACTGGAATCTGCGTTCAAGAGCCCCGTCCTTCTCAATATGCTTCCTGAACTCATCCGGAGTGGTTGCTCCGATACACTGCATCTCTCCGCGCGAAAGGGCCGGTTTGAGCATATTGGACGCGTCAACAGAACCTTCGGCGGCGCCCGCTCCGATTATCGTATGGAACTCGTCGATAAACAGAATAATATTTTCGGACTGCGCTATCTCGCGCATCACAGCCTTGAGCCGTTCTTCGAATTGCCCGCGATACTTTGTGCCTGCTATCAGCGCTCCAAGGTCAAGCGAGATAATCCGTTTCCCGATAAGGGAATCCGGCACATCTCCGAGTGTAATCTTCATGGCAAGACCTTCCACTATGGCTGTCTTGCCGACCCCCGGCTCTCCGATAATGGCAGGATTGTTCTTGAGCCTTCTGCCCAGAATCTGCATTACACGTTCTATCTCGTCATCCCTGCCTATGACGGGATCAAGCTTCCCCTCAGCGGCAAGCAGTGTAAGGTCGCGGCCGAATTCATCCAGCGCCGGAGTAGTGGTCTTTCTCTTTTCCTTTTGCTGAGGCGCCTGGAATTGAGGCTTGATGGACATGTTGATTGTAAGCTGCCTGGCGCCAAGCAGATTCGCGCCGAGGTTTCTTAATATCCTGCCCGCAATACCTTCGTCTTCCCTGATAACGCCAAGCAGCAGGTGTTCGCTTCCGATATATGCGTGCCCAAGAAGGCGCGCCTCTTCTATCGCAAGCTCCAGCACCTTCTTGGCGCGCGGCGTAAAAGGTATATCTCCAAATGTCATCAGGCTGCTGCCTACGGGCAGACTCTTTTCGACTTCAAAGCGGATCTCTTCGGTCGAGAGGCCCATTTTTTTCAGTATGGTTGTCGCAACCCCGTCATCTTCGCGCAGTATGGCCAGCAGAAGATGCTCTGTGCCGAGATACTCGTTGTTCCTCTTCTCGGCCTCTTCCTTCGCGTATATTATGATTTTTCTTCCCTTTTCTGTGAACTTTTCGAACATCAACTCATCTCCTTGATACGGTTTTCTCCTACTAAAATTGTAATGGCTTTCTCTATTGAATGTCAAATAACAGCGTCACACGAACATATAAAAGTGGTTAGAGTTCACTACTAAGTCCGGAACAGCGCCCTCAACCTTAAATCAACGCTTGTGCGTTTCCCAATGCATACGGTATCCTGTTAGTTATGTACGCCGACGTGATATTCCCTATAAAACTCAATCCCCTCACCTACAGGATACCTGACGGATTCGGAGCTGATATCAAAGGCTGTATTGTTTTAGCGCCCCTGATGAATAAAAACCGTCCCGGCCTGGTTGTCAAGGTCCGGAATGAGACTGACGCAGGACTGACTGACTCAGTCAGGGACAGGATAAAAGACATCGTCTCCGTGCATGACAGGTTCGCTTCAGAAAACCATCTCCAGTTTCTGCAATGGATATCGGATTATTATCTGGCTCCTGAGGGCATAACACTTAAAAGCTCTTTTTTTGAAGAAGCGGCAGCCGGCAGGCCGGAACCAGGTAAACCCCGCAAGAATAAAAAAAACGGGAGCCCCTGCGATGCGGTACCGGAAGAATCCATAACAGAGTCTTCCCGGAAGATTATCGATGATGTCGTGAAGTCGATAAGAAACGGCACATACTCTGCACTGCTTTATCATGCCCCGGATATCGAATCTGAATATCTTTCGGCTCTCAATATTATAAAAGAGATCGGGCATGAAACCGGCGGCATTACCCTGCTTGCTCCTGAGATAAATGTTATCGAAAAAATCGCGCCCGCCCTTCGCTCCATGTTCGGCGAGCGGATCGTGGCGCTTCATGCCCGGTTGCCGAAAAAGAAGCGTCAGCTTGCGATCCATGACATCATTTCCGGGAAAGCGGATATTGTGGTCGGAACACGTTCCGCCATGCTGGCGCCGTTACCTCGATCCAGGTTCATTGCTGTGATTGAAGAGCACAGCCCGTCATACAAGGCAGAGGAAGGCTCCAGATACAATGCCCGGGACCTTGCGGTCATGAAAGCATACATGGACAAATCCTGTGTGCTGCTGATGTCTGTCTGTCCTTCCGTCGAATCCATGTACAATGCAAGGAAGGGCAAATACAGGAGCATGAACAAACTGCCCGGCCCGTCGGATGTCAGGCGTCCCCGTGTAAAAATCATAACGCACCGGCCCGGAGGGAAAAATCCTTCTTCACTCTCTTCAGGTGTTATCAGCGAAGCCCGCGCCGCTCTGCGAAATCATGAACAGGCTGTTTTCCTTGTCGGAAGAAAGGGGTATTCTCTTTTGCGCTGCGATGATTGCGGCCATATCGAATATTGCGCCGGGTGCGCAACCCCGATGGTCTTCTACAAAAAAACAGGGGCGCTTAAATGCCATCATTGCGGAAATGAGCGTCCTGCCCCCGAAACCTGCTCAGAATGCGGCGGCGTGTCTGTCTCTATATTTACTGCGGGCGTAGATCGCGTCAGGGAAGACCTCGAAACTCTTCTGAATGATCCTGCCGTTCCTGCCGGCAATACTGTTATTTCAGCGCCGAAGACGCCGGACGATCAGGAGTCGGGATTCATACCGTATGTAATCGGAGCCGGGATAAAGAGAAAAAAATCCGCAGGCGGAAAATATTCTGCGGCTATATTGATGAACATCGATCTTCTGTCAGCCAGACCCGATTTCAGGGCGCACGAGCGCGCGTTTCAGGAGATAATCGAGATATCCCAGCTTGTCAAACCCGAGGGGTTGATCATTATTCAGACAAGTTCCCGCGGCTCGAAAATTCTGAAGCTCGTCAGGGATTACGACTTCGACGCTTTCTATGAAATGGAGTTCAGTCAGAGAAGAGAGATTGCTTATCCGCCGTTTGAACGCATAATTCTTTTATCGGTCATGTCTAAATCAAGGGATGCCATGCCGGCAGCTGCCCTCAGCAGAATTGTGGACGGAGCGGACGGCAATGTAATGGCGCTCGGCCCTGTTGAAGTCCCTGCCCGCTCAAAACGGTATGCATGCTGTTCGCAGATAATCCTCAAATCGGCTGATCACAAACAGTTGCGCGAAGCGGCAAGAAAAATATTGACGGAACTGGAGAAGAATAAAAAAATCCGGGTGACGGTTGATGTCGATCCCCTAAAGATATAGCTGAGTCCTGCTCCTGCGGATGATACGTCCGGCTGTGTCGATATCCCTGTTGATCTGCGCTCGCAGGTCCTCAACAGACGAGAATCTCCTTTCGTCCCTGATCCGTTCGAGAAAATGTACCCTCAGACTCTTTCCGAGAAGATTCCTTTTGAAATCCGGTATGTGGATCTCGTAGCTCATTACCTCCCCTTTAAAGGTTGGATTCCTGCCTATGTTGGCCACTCCATCATGGACCTTGCCGCCAAAAGAGATCTTGGCAGCGTACACGCCCTCTTTAGGGATAAGTTCATTCTCTGTCTCAAGGTTGGCAGTCGGGATATTGAGCAGAGTCTTTCCCCTGCCTGTTCCTTTGATAACTTTGCCGTCTATGTGATAGGCCCTGCCCAGCATCCGCGACGCCTCAGCCACCCTGCCGCCCGACACTGCGCTCCTAACCCTGGTGCTGCTGATAATATCTCCGCGCAGGCTCGCATAGTTAATAACTCTTACGCGAAACCCGTATTTTCTGCCCATCTTCTTCAGCAAATCCGCATTCCCCTTGCGGGCATAGCCGAATCTGCAATTATGTCCGACTATCACCCATTTTGCATTCAGCAGACCGACCAGTATCTCACTGACAAAATCCTCTGCGTCCGTATGCGAAAACTCAGGACTGAAATCCAGATTGACGATATCCCGTATGCCTGCATGAAAGATTATTCTTTCCTTGTCTTGGGCAGAGGTTATAAGCCTGAGCTTGCGCTCGGGCATAAGGACCTTCACCGGATGAGGGGCAAAGGTAACGGCTACGGGAGAGCCCCCGATTTCAGCCGCTTTTTTTACCACGGCCGCAAATATTTTCTGATGCCCTTTATGGATGCCGTCAAAGCTTCCGATCGTAACGACTGTATCGGCCTGCCCAAAATGGCCGATGATATTTTCAGTTGTTCCCATGTCTCTTTTCCGCTGCAAGAAGATCCTGATAAACAGACCTGACCTGTTCACGTGTCTTTTCGGGGCACTTGCTGTTGTCTATCACAAAATCGGCTCCCCTGATTTTGATATCCGCAGGCAGCTGGTTGCCAAGCCGTCTCAACGCTTCGGATTCCCGAATGCCCTTTTCCCCAAGCCGCTTCATATTGACTTCCAACGTGGTATACACGGTAATGATCTTGTCGAACTTCGATTGATGTCCTCTTTCAAATATAATCGGGGCTTCTATGATCACGATACCATCAGAGACATGCCCAATGCGCGATATCTCCTCATCGATCCTTGCGAATACAAGCGGATGAATTATATCCTCGAGCATCAGTCTCAAGCGCGAGTCGGCGAATATCATGTCCGCAAGGGCTTTTTTATTCACAACCCCGTCGCAGACAGCGCCGTCGAATAAAAAACCGATCCGCCTGATCACATCAGGCTCCTGCAGAAGCTCTGCAGTGATTTTGTCCGTATCAAGGGTCGTTGCGCCAAGATCGGCGAACATACCGGCAACCGTGCTTTTGCCCGATCCATAATTTCCGGTGAGTCCCACCCTGGTCATGAATTTTTCTCAGCCTTCTTCTTGAGCTCACGCAGCTTCCGCAGAGCATCCTGCGGCTTCATGGAACCCAGATCGAGGTTTTGCAGTTCTACTGTAACAGGATCACCGGCTGCAAACAGATCCATCTGCGATATCCTCGGCAATAGAGAGCCGGCCTCTTTCTTTTCGAGCTTTTCGAGCATTAGCCGGGACTTTTGAATCACATCATCCGGCAACCCGGCCAGACGCGCAACCTGTATGCCGTAACTCTTGTCCGCCGGCCCTTTGTCGATCTTGCGCACGAATATCACTTCATCGCCCCACTCTTTAACAACCGCGTTGTAGTTTCTGATGCCTTCCATATTCATGGCAAGATCGGTCAATTCATTATAGTGTGTTGCAAAGAGTGTGCGCGCCTTGATAGTTCCGGCTATATGTTCGGCAACCGCCCAGGCTATGCTTATTCCGTCAAACGTGCTGGTGCCCCTGCCCACCTCATCCAGCAATATCAGGCTTTTTGCCGTTGCATTATTAAGAATATTGGCTGTCTCGATCATCTCCACCATAAAGGTGCTCAGGCCTTTTGAGATGAAATCAGATGCGCCGATACGGGTAAATATCCTGTCGACAACCCCGATCCTTGCCTGGGATGCCGGGATGAATGAGCCTATTTGCGCCATCAGAATTATGAGCGCCACCTGACGCATATAGGTTGATTTGCCTGCCATGTTGGGGCCGGTAATGATCAGCAGCCTGTTGTTCGAAGAGTCGAGCAGCGTGTTATTCGGAATGAATTTATCGTCCATTGACGCGGTTCCGCGAATATTTATCAACCGCTCTATTACCGGATGGCGTCCGTCCCTGATATCAATCGTATCGCCGTCATTAATGACCGGCCTGACATAATCATATTTTTTGGCTACAAAGGCAAGCGTGGAATAAAAATCCGCAAGCGCGATGAGATTCGAGGTATTCAGCAGTCCGTCGGTATAACGCTGGGTCTTGTCCAGCAGTTCCTGAAAGAGTTCGCTCTCTATATCCCTGAGCCTGTCCTCGGCGCCCAGCACTCTTGTCTCGTATTCCTTGAGATCGAAGGTGATAAAGCGTTCGCAATTGGCGAGCGTCTGCTTCCTCGTATAATCCGGAGGAACGAGACTAAGGTTGGAATTGGTAATCTCAATATAGTAACCAAAGACCTTGTTGAATCCGATCTTGAGGGATGAGATGCCGGTCTTCTGCCGCTCCTCGGTTTCGAGGCGGGCGATATAGTCCTTGCCATTAGATGAAATATCCTTGAGTTCATCTACTTTTTCGCTTAATCCCTTGCGAATGAAGCCGCCTTCTTTGGATGTTGCCGGCGGATTGTCGACTATACATGAACCGATCATTTCGCAGAGATCAGTAAATTCTTCCATCTTCTTTCCGATTCCCGCAATGCATTCCGCCGGAGACGCGATCAGCAATTTCTTGATAACAGGCAATAGTTCAAGTGAATTCTTAAGGGCAACGACATCGCGCGGTCCTGCATATCTCGAAATGATGCGCGAGGTCAGCCGCTCGATATCCTGCACCTTCCTGAGCGTATATCTGAGTTCATTGAACAGGTCAAAGTCTTCGACAAACGCCTGCACCGTTTCCTGGCGCTCAACAATAGAGTCTATGTTCAGCAGCGGATTGGCGATCGCATTTCTTATAAACCTGCCGCCCATAGGGGTCAATGTTTCATCAAGGGTCCAGAGCAGCGAGCCCTCGACAGCGCCGTCTCTCGTGTTGCAGAGCAGTTCAAGATTCCGTTTTGTGGCGGCGTCAAGAAACATGCGCACTGAAACGCCGGGAACGGTAATCTTTTTAAAGGTCAGGACCTTCTGGGTATTTTCGAGATAGCCGACAAGAGCTCCTGCAGAACATATGGAAGCCTGCATACCTTCGCAACCGAATCCATCGAGCGAAGCCACCCTGAAACCCTTTAACAGGGTTCTGTATGCCTCGGAGAAATCGAAATAGAGATCATCGCTCCAGGTGACAAACCAGCCCCTGAAAGCCTCCTGATAATACAGATTTTCCTTCATGCTCGCGGGGCAAAGTATCTCCCTGGGCTCGACCCGGCTGATCTCATCTTCGACAGGTTTGTCGGATTCATAAACAGTGAACTCTCCGGTCGAAAGGTCGGCAACCGCAATCCCTATGACATTCTGGCCCGGATAAATACTCATTATATATGTATTTTGTTTTGGCTCATCAGGCTGGTGAGTTCCGGGCGAAATCACCCTTATGACCTCTCTCTGGACAATACCCTTGGCGGCCTTCGGGTCTTCCACCTGCTCGCATATGGCCACCTTGTGGCCCGCCTTTATGAGTTTAGAGATATAACCGTCAGCCGAAAAATATGGAATGCCGCACATCGGCGTCTGTTCTTCCTTGTTCTTGTCCCGGCTTGTAAGGGCTATCTGTAGAATGCCGGAGGCTGTCTTCGCGTCTTCGCCGAACATTTCGTAGAAATCTCCGAGCCTGAAAAAAATAATCGCGTCCGGATACTGCTCCTTTACACCATAAAACTGTTTCATTACCGGGGTAAGCTCAGACATTTCCTCAACCTTCCGATATATAATTTTTATTCTAGAATTATACTACAGACCGGCAGTAAGATGCCCTTGCATGTGCGGTTAAACTCGAAACTCCGGCAAAATCCGGCAATTATACAACGGGATCGCTCAATACGCCCTGGAGTCGAAGATGCGCTTTGTCTTTTTCTCTGATCTCGGCAAGCTGCCGTAAGGCTCCACCTCAACCGCACACGAAACCATAAGGCTGTGCTTGATCTTCTTTGCAATAATATCGGACAGCGCCTTGTCTCCGCTTTCATGCATATTTGAGGCGCGCTCTATCTTGAGCGTCATGTAATCCCTGCCGTCGTCACGGCGTTCAAGATATATCTGATGTTCACTGCCTGCCCCCTGGACTCCCGACAGGATCTCGTCAATCTGCCCCGGATACACATTTACTCCCCTGAGAATGACCATATCATCCGATCTTCCGAGTATCTTGTCGTGGCGCGGCAGTCCGCACCCGCATGGACAATCGCCGCTCAAAAGCCTGGTAAGATCATGCGAACGGTACCTGATGAGGGGTGATCCTTCTTTGCCGAGTGTAGTGAAAACCATCTCACCTATTTCGCCGGGCTCCACAGGTTTCTGCGTCTCGGGATTCAGGATTTCGAGGATATAAAAATCGGCCCAGTAATGGACACCGTTGTTATATCTGCAGCTCAAACCCGTGCCTGGGCCATAAAGTTCGGTAAGACCGGGGATATCGTATACCTCTTCGATCCCGAGCAGTTCCTTTATAGTTCTGATCATACCCTCGCTTGCCCTCTCCGCGCCGAGGATCGCCTTTTTGAGGTTGAGCTTGTCCCGCAGCTTAAGCCGATGGACCTCTTCAGCGAGCAGCAGGGCCATCGAGGCCGTGGAGCCTATTACTGTTGACTGCATATCCATCAAAAAGGATAGCTGCATCTCCATATTGCCGGGGCCGATAGGGATGGCAAGCGCGCCGAACCTTTCGCACCCCAGCTGGAACCCGACGCCTGCAGTCCAGAGTCCGTAGCCCACGCATATCTGAACGCGGTCTTCGCTGGTAACGCCCGCCATTTCGTAGCACCTGCCGAACATATACGCCCAGTCGTTAATGTCCTTTTGCGTATAGCACATCACCTTGCGCTTTCCTGTGGTGCCCGACGATGAGTGTATCCTCACGATCTCGCTGAAATCCGCGGACCTGAGAGGAAACGGGTATTCGTTCCGCAGATCATCGGCGTCGGTCAAAGGCAGTCTCACTAAATCATCGAGCGACTTTATGTCTTCGGGCCGGACTCCGGCTGCATCCAACCGGTTGCGATAAAAAGAAGAGCGGGAATATGCGCGCGCAACCGTCCATTGCAGTCCTTTCACCTGATAATCTTTAAGGCCCTCCGGACCGGATGCCTTGGGCGGGTATCTCTTTAGTGTGCTATCCATTGTTTTTCCTTTCTCCGCAACATACACCCTGGTTAAATGCCGACAAGGCGTCGACGAGGATCTTGCCGCGACCGGACAGTTTTTTATGCAGTACCGTACGTATGTCATCCGGACTGCAGAACAGCATACGGTCGTTATTGTTGAGAACAGATACGGCGAACCCGGCGAGCACAAGATTCATGGATTTCGGTTGTCCGATTTCGCGAGCCGCAGCGGAGGCGTCCATCCGGAAGAGTTCTGCGCCTTCAATATTTGATGGGGAATTTACTATGACAGAGCCGCCCGGTCTAAGATATATACCATGCTGCCCCAGATTGTCGCGTTTGAGCAGTATCAGGATATCCGCCATACACGGCCTTATCAGCGGGCTCGAAAACGCGCCAACCTTCAGATGCGACACGACCACCCCGCCCCTCTGGGCCATGCCGTGGGTCTCAGCGGTCAGTACCCTGTATCCCCTGTAAATAGCTGTTTCGGCAAGCAGGCGGGTGATAAACAGTATGCCCTGTCCGCCCACGCCGCTCAGAAAGATCTGCTGCCTTTCCGGTGTGTTACTCATTTCCAGCCACCTCTTTAATGGCGCCGGACGGGCACACATGGATACAGACCCCGCAGCCGCTGCATAGGTCCTTATTGATAACAGCGCGTCTGTTCTTCTCATCATATTCCATCGCGGGGCATTCAAACTCATTGATGCAATAGGAGCATCCATTGCATAAATCCGAGACGCGCAGCTCGATGCGGTCGGTTTTAATATTAATGCTTCGCTTATCCACAAGACAGGGATACCGGGCGATCACGACCGCAACTCCCTTTTCCTGAGCATACGCGCCTGCCTCTTTAAGAAGTCCGATAAAGCCGGGCAGGTCATAGGGGTTTCCGATTCGACAGAATCCGACCCCGCAGCCCCGGACCACATCTTCTATGGCAAGCTTCGGCATGGCGGCTCCGCAGGCGTCGATTCCGCAGGCAGGCGTAGGCTGGTTTCCGGTCATGGCAGTAGTCGAGTTGTCGAGGACTATCAGCACAAAACGCGAATCCTGTATAACAGCGTCCATGAGGGCCGCTGTCCCTGAATGGAAAAAGGTCGAATCTCCTATGGTGGCCACAATATCCTTATATATACCGCTCAGCCTGAAGGCGTGATAAAAGCCCGACGCCTGGCCTATTGATGCGCCCATGCACAGCACAGTGTCTATGGCTCCGAGATTCGCGCCGAGGGTATAACACCCGATATCACTTGTATAGATGGCATTAGGGAACGCCTTCTTTGAAGCAAAGAAACTTGCCCTATGGGGGCAACCGGCGCAGAGGCGCGGTTTTTGACCTCCGGCAACGGCCGGCTCAGGGACAACCCTCGCGGAAACGCCGCAAAAGCGTCTCATTACTTCTTCGATTATATCCGGCAGCAACTCTCCGGCCTGCGGTATAAATCCGCTCATACGGCCCTTTACCATGTGCCGGGCTGCAAGCTGAGTCTCGATAACCGGCATGCTTTCTTCAATGATAAGTATTTCATCATAGCAGTTGAGCGCGTCTTCGATAAATTGTTTATGCAGCGGAAACGGCTGGACAACCTGCCATATCGCAATGTTGTCGATCAGCCCTGAATCCTTTGCAATCTCCTGAACATGCGCATATGCCACGCCGGATGCGAGGATGGCCTTTGACGACCTGATTTCGGGATTCAGCAGCCTTGGCCCGGTAGGAGTATGCGCTGCTATGGCAGATAACTTTTCATTCAGCTTTTTATGCAGGGTTAAACGGAAATTGGGCGTTGCCGCCCATCTGGCCGGATCCCTATCGAGTTCTGCGGAACGGTATTCCGCCCTTATCTCCTTCAGCTCAATATCCTGCCCGCCGTGGCAGACCCTCGTAGTCGGCCTGAGCATTACAGGGACTTCATATTGCTCTGACAGTTCATAGGCAAGCGCCATGAAATCTCTCGCCTGTTCAGGGCTGGACGGATCAAGGACCGGAACCTTCGCAAACATTGCCATCATACGACTGTCCTGCTCGGTTTGGGATGAGTGCGGACCAGGATCGTCCGCGCTGATAACGATAAACCCGCCTTTTACACCCATATAGGCCGCGCTCATAAAAGGATCGGACGCAACATTAAGCCCGACCTGCTTCATGCTCACCGCTGTCCGCAGGCCTGCGATGCTTCCGGCGTAGGCTGTCTCGAACGCGATCTTTTCATTCACCGCCCACCGGACATGGACGGGAAGCGAAAGCTCCTTACTCCATTTGGCAACTGCAGGGAGTATTTCAGACGCGGGAGTGCCGGGGTAAGAAAGGGCCATGGAACAGCCGTTTTCTATCAATCCCCTGGCAATGGATTCATTTCCGGTCATAAGGACGCGGGTATTCATTTGCGGTCTCTTATCAATCATAACAGCCTGATATTCAGGATTTGTATATTATTACTGAATGAAATATTCTGTCAAATGAGAGGCCGGCGCAGATCAGGATATCCGGGGCGCTTGATAAGAAGCCGGGTAGTTTGTAATATAAATTATCGGCTGGGCATATTTTTTTTGCGATCGCCGTCATCTTTAAATATTGGAGCCGCTATGAACATTGAATTCTTCATGCCTGCAAGAATCGTTATGGGACCGCGTTGCATAGAGGAACATTCCGGGCTTTTCGGAAGACTCGGATCAAAGGCGCTTATTGTTACCGGCAGACATTCCGCAAAGCTTAACGGCTCTGAACAGGATGTGCGGGCCGCCCTCCATAAAGAAGGGATTCCGTACGCGCTCTTTGACAAGGTGGAGAATAACCCTCCGGTGCAGAATGCAAGGGACGCAGCTGAAATAGCGCGCAAAGAAAAGGTCGATTTCGTGATTGGAATCGGCGGAGGATCTCCCCTTGATGCAGCCAAAGTGGTCGCCATACTTGCAACTAACCGTCTGGGCGATGAAGATTTATTCTCGGGAGTTTTCCCCTGCAAACCGCTCCCTGTCGCGGCAGTGCCAACAACGGCAGGCACCGGCAGCGAGGTCACCCAATATGCGATCATGACCTGGCATGCCATCAAAAACAAAAAATCGGTTGCGAGTAATGAGATTATTCCGCAACTGGCCTTTCTGGACGCGGGTTACACTGAAACGCTTCCACTGAATGTCACTGTCAATACAGCGCTGGATGCTCTATCGCACGCCCTCGAAGGCTATATGTCGGTAAGATCGACTGAACTGAGCGATCTCTTCGCAGCAGAAAGCATGAAGATAATCGGGCGTGCCCTACACGAACTCGTTGACGCGGCAAACGTCTCTCGCGCAGTCAGGGAAAAACTGTTGTACGCTTCGATGCTTGGAGGTATAGTTATTACCCATACCGGCACAACCGCCGTCCATGCGCTTGGTTATCCGCTGACATACTTCCTGAATATCGACCACGGAAGGGCAAACGGACTGCTCCTGCATGGATACCTTGAATTCCTTGCCGCGGATTTCCGCGAACGCGTCGGTAAAGCCCTCAATTACATGGGATGCAGGAATCTGAATGAATTCCGAGACCTCGTGAATGCGCTTGTCGGACAAAAAGAAAGAATATCGGCAGAAGAGATAGAGAATTTTTCCTCGCTCTCGTCGAGCGCCGGGCAGCTGCCATTGACATTGAAGGTTCCCTCAATCGATGACATCCGGTTGATGTACAAACAGGGATTCGGTCATTAACTCCTCAGGATTTGAAAACGACAAATAATAAATTCGGATTTGTCATCAGAATTATAGCCGTCATGAGCATCCATATCTCGTTCCGCCAAAACTACGCAGTATATTGCATTTATCGGTTTATCAGTCAACCGCGTGATAATATTGTCATAAAGCGGATACGATATCTCCGCGCCGGGACTTCGATATGGCTACACATGACGGCCTTTTCGGTTTCTAACAACAATTCCGGGTTAATTCAAGTATATTCCAGCCCGCGCTCGTATTGACGGGTTATCTCTATGGCAGGCTTTGTCTGTGCGGTGATATGGTCTGATTGCGCAAGCAGATTGTTTATGTCCTTATGGTCTCCCTTTACCTTTATACCCATATCTCTTATCTTGTCAGGCAATTTGTCCTTAAGGTAGTTTATGCTGAATCTCCGGCCCGAAAAGGTCTCCCATTCCCTGCCCATCGAGTCTAACTTTTTTATCCGTTCTATGTCTGACGCTTTTATCTCTTTCGCTGTCAGTGTCTTCTTTTCCTGAAACTCAGGCGCGCTTATCTTTGCCAGAGCTTTTTCTATTTCAGGCCGGTTAGCTTCTTCCCTTTTCGTTAATTCGATCTCATTTTTCTCAAGTTCCCGCCCCCAACGGTCATACCTTTTCTGATGGTCGTTCTTCAGAAAGTTCGGAATTTTGGCGTAAAACCGGTTATACCCGTAAGCTTCAGCTATCTCGTCACGCCGCTGTGTTTGCTTGCCGAGTTCTTCCCGCTCTTTTGTCAGCTTTGCCGCTGTTTCCAATGTCCCCTGTTCTTCTTCCGTCAGATGCCTGAAAACCGCCGCAGTCTCTATCTCAGCGGCGCTCATCGGTTCGCCGTAATTTTCGTTTATGAATTTCCTTATTTCCAGTTCCCTGGTGTATATCGCATACAACGCGTCTGAGGCCGTTTTCCTCAGTTCCCCTACCGGAACAATACTGGAGTCATTGCGCTGTTCACCTGGTCGATTCATTGTCTGCTGATAATTGGTCTTCAAGGGAGATATTTCAGAGGCTTCAGTATTTGCAGGCGCAAACATTTTATCCAGCAGAGCTCCCATT